>WLWD01000896.1_pt1 | contig 60760 bp, 42 predicted proteins | sample 6712731 | NCBI WGS metagenome assembly WLWD01 (sample SAMN12718690, study PRJNA576275) | sponge metagenome | isolation source: marine sponge | host: Mycale hentscheli | place: New Zealand: South Island, Marlborough, Capsize Point | collected 2014-11-01 | reverse complement strand
ACGCGGTAGCAAAAGCATGGCCAATCTCAGAAGGCGTGGACTGTTGCTATAGTTACAGTTACTTAAAAAAAAAACAATCGGAAAGTTCGCTGATGTTTCGTAAGTGGGACAGTATTAAGCTCGTTAGCTTTTTTGGGGGGGGGAGAGAGAAACTGTGAGACTGCAGACATATATGTATATATAATATATATTGCCCTCTCTCAAGATAAAGCATCTTTAAAGTGTTCTGATAAACCCTTCATTATCTCTTATAAATATTCATGCAAATGTCTCCTCTTGGGACTCATGGGCTGAGCTGCAAGTTCAGTGTAGGCAGACATTCTAAGTAAACTGTTTTAAATGATATCATCCACCTGCTTAGTCAGCTGCTAAAGTCCCCTCTAGATTGAAACCTCCTGGCTTTTCCAGATCCAATGGTAAATGACCGAATTGCATGATTTTAGTGCCATGGAATGCTGGAAGACCTTTTGTATAGGATGATGCCACCTGTCCAGACACTAGGCAGATGTGTCTCTGGCAACTGGTGAACTATGTGGTACTAGCTACTTCCTTCAGAAACTCTCAGTGGCAGTTCAGCTGGGAATGCCGCAGCCGTTTTGGGTTGTGCCTATCCATCCTTGGATTTTTAATAATTTAAAAATGGTTATTATTATTATTATTTTATTATTATTTATTAATAATTGATAATTGTTACTAATGTTAGCTTCTTAAATAAAGTTAAAAGTTTGTTTGATATAGTTTTTAGTTAGTGATTGATATAGTGAAAGTTTTATAGCTCTACTGACCAGACTTCTGAGTTGAGTATTCTGCATGCCTCCAGTGATCGTTAATTCAACTAAAACATCTGCTACTCACATAACAAGCAGTACTTTTAATTGCATTGCCTAAGATGTTACTTTCAAAAAATGATACAGTAGTAAGATTAATATGAAAGTCACCTTGAACACCATGTCACTTCTCCAAACTATACTATGCTATGATGCAAATTGTGTTATCCACAGTTTACACCACACTAAAGGCTACATGCCTGAGCATGACTCCTAAAGAAAGTAGGTTGGTATTTGTCTATACTTTGTTATTAATAATGAATACATTTATGTGTATTAGGTGTTTTTCAGTCAGGTCATTTTTATTTTTTCTTGAATCACATGCCCGGTTATGAAATTCTTAGCCATTAGAAGGCAGTATACAACAGTATATTATTCATACATCTCATTCAAGAGATCAGTATTATAACTTAATAAATCTCTCACCTGCATGTATGTTACAACTGAATTTTAAATGAGTTGAGTTAGTGTTTCCAATAACGTGGAGGAATCTGGGAGTTAAACTATTTGAAATATATGGTTTCTTCACTGGTCGCAGCGTAGGGTATGTTATTATTACTAGAATTTCGCTGGGGCTGCACTTCGGTGCTCTTCTTTACATTTGATAAAGTTATAGCAACCGCCATAGTGTATCAAAGTCTAAGTATATTAGAAAACGAATTAATGACATGAAACTAAATTGATGATTGCGAGTTCAAAAAGAAGTGTACAAATGAAGTGGGATATGATATAGAATGCATGACAACAGGTGTAAATTAACAAGTTAAGCTGGAATGTTCATGGTGTCTTTTCCAGTCATCTTGAGGGGGGGGGCAATTCATCCTTGGTCTGGAAGATCCATTAGCCAGAGTGGCTTTTTATGGGCACATGTACATCTATATATGTAGTTGAGCAGCAGTCTTCCTCCTCTGCTCTTCCTTCTCCAGCCCTCTCTTTGCCTCGTTCTCCAGCCCTGCTGTTCACTTTCCCCTCCAGCTACTCCTGTCCTGTGGGGTCATGTACCACGTCTACTCTCTCTATTCAAATCGCGTCCTGTCCCTCCATCATCTTGACACACACACACAATAAAAAATATGTATATATACTTTTGGTGGATTATAAATTTTTGACATCACAATTATAAATACTCAGATATGTACTAGAACACCTGTTACACTAAAAATATCCATCTATTAATATATAGAATAAAGATGACCTTTGATCATTGAGACCACCTACCTTGGTGATGGCATGAGATTGACAGTTTGATTGAAACCAAGCGAGGTTTTGGTTATTTAACAACCGGATGTGAGTGCTACAGCTTTTTTTCTTTTTAAGTCTGCTACAGTTGATACACAATAACTCAGCAAATGCAATTAACTGCCACCTAGAAAATAATATGCCAGTTAAGGTGTAATATACTCATTTCATGACTACAACTGTGTTCATTACCTTTACCACAACCATAGTCTTGCCTTAGTTGAAAAACAATAGAAATAATATTTCACAGAAAAAACACACACATTATTATATGCCCATGCAATGTGCTTAAAAGGATCTCTGCATGAGGTGGAATAGCTGTGGTGAAGAGTTGCCAATGATTGAGTACGTGTCACTATAATCGGCAATAGCAGTCTTAATTGAGTGCTGAGACTCTCTGCATGCTGATTCCAAAATTACTGCTGCCTAACTCTCAGCTATTTGGCCCAGGCAGTAACAACAGACACAAAATCCAAACTGTAATAGTGCTGCCACAAACTTACGGACATACAATACACACACATATAATAATTGTTACATGAGCAAGCATGATGTGGTGAGACATTTCATGAGCAGGCTGACTTATTTTCATGAGCCAAAGATGAGCGAAAATAAAGCTTGCAGAATGAATTATCTTGCTACACCTGTGTATACTCTATGCTAGATAAATATATATCTTCACTGCAAACTAAGCTTGTAAAGTTGGTAGTGTTAGTTCAAAAGGGGCTCTTCCACACTGTTAGCCAATGTTTATTGGCTGCTTTGACCTGGATAGATAGTTCTTGTAGAGAAAGATAGCTGGGGAACTAGTAAGATTGGTGATTGCTACAGTACTACCAGTGTATTTGAAGGTAATGAGCTTGTGCAATTCAGCGTGTGATATTGTGAAATATGCCATGGGTCATAAACTTGAAAATATTATTGTGAAGATATCGAGCATGGAATAAAATATATGGACAATTAAAAGAATGCTATCATTTTACTCTGCTGCGCTAGTGTGCGGATAATTATTAATAAGTATATGTGAATGTATGTATGTATGTATGCAGTGTGGATGATAACTATACGTCAATGCTCAGACAAACGTCAAAACAATTTAATCTTGGTGTGATATTTAAAAATCTGGTATGACAAATGTTACTATATTTTCATTGCTTTACAGACTGTGCACATGTAGTACATATTGGTATTGCTCTATAAGCTTCAAAATGAGTAAAATTAATTCATATATATTATTGATCAATCATATTTAAAGAATTGATCATCATTTAATTATTGTGTCAATAGTTCTGTGAAAAAGTATATTGTCTTGTTCGTGGCCTTAGCTTGTTGTGAGTGCATGACTGAGAATTAATGCTGAAGTGTACTGTTAGGCTAAAATCATAAACTAAAACTTGAAGCCAGAGTGCAAAGAAAAAGGGACAAAAGAAAAAAAGAATGCCCAGTTAAAAAAAACAACAACAACAACAACAACAAAAAAATAATAATGATAATAATAAAAAATAAGAAATGGAGGAAAAAAAAGTGTCCTTGCCAAGGATTGAACCATAGTTGTTAACATTGAACTTTGAAGCAATGGCAAAGGTGGTAAAAACTGCTAACTGATATGCCAGAAAAACACACCCGCAAAATGCATGATTATAACCAGATCTGATTGATTATATGTACTTACGTATGGGTGTGGCTAATCCAATAAATATAAGTTGTACAATGGAGGAAATGATACTTTTGTGCACCACATGAACACTATCAAACACATGCACACACACTTCATCACCTACATGTTCAAACCTTCTTACACCGAATCATTATTCACCTAGGTGATACAGGAAGCCCATTACAGCACAAAATGGGTATACACGTTGGCAGTATACTCATCACACATGTATGTGCAGATGTGTGTGTGCGTGTATATGTACACAAGATTTCAAAAAATATTCTGAATGTGGAAAGAAATTAGTGATAAAAGTCCAAATTTTTAAACTATAAGGTTCACTCTATATAACTTCAAGTGCACATAGTGTGCACTAAATGGAATTGAATAGCCAGTAGTGTATAATTACTTAAAATCTATTGCAAATACATCTTTACTAGAATGTATTGTACTAAATCGTAATACTACTATAGGAATGAGTACCAACAGGTCGTGAATGCCAGTAGAGATTGACATGTTCAATTGGTTATATAGTACACATCGCACGGACACACATGGATACAGTGCGTGGTATTACAAGATAAAAGTGGGCAGAGACAAGTATACTCAGAGTGTAATATGTATGCACTCATAATGATTACAGGACTGTAATATTAGCCAAATGACGGCGAGTTACTTGAGTCACATATCACAGGGGTGTCGGAACAGGTACGGCAATGGCCACACCAATATTTTAAAACAAGGGGGCGTGTCAGCCATTTTTCACTTATAGCGGAACATGTTCCCAGCTACACCGCCATAATATGTGACCTCTTCGTTTAATACTTATAGTGACTCGTAAGACTTGGACAGCCACACTACTTCTAGTGGTGCCATGCTATTCCAGAATTGGTAATGGTCATCAAAAGTGCCTGAAAATACCCAGTTGCCTGCAGGAAAAAAAATAAAAATATTATTAGTGAGCGGAGCGAGCGAGACACTCTCAGGGGTAACACAATTGAAAACCGGGACTGTTTGTTTGTTTATATGTTTGGACGTAAGTATGTCATTTTGTACTTTGACCCTCTCGTAATTTCGAGTTGACTCAGCGTTCGACCCCGTTCCAAACATCACTAAACAGTATCCTCCGATTTAACCATTACCCGTATCACCCTAGAAATTGAATTGTTTACTGACACTTTGAATTTTTTTGTGGGTGCAGTTTAAACTCAAAAACTTACTGGAGTTCCATTTCTATCGAGTTAGTTGCGGTGTAGTTATAAGCCCTAAGCAACAGTATTTACTTGAATTTTCATTGTCAACTAGACTTACCACGAAGGTAAGTCTTGCGTACGTATGTTCAGTTATGTGAAAGTATTGTGCGTTACAACAGTTACTAAGAATATTATTCCAAAGAAAAAGTTTAAAGAACGTGACTTGGCTTTTTGTTTCAATTCAAATAGTTTCAGGGAGTGGTTACTATGGCATTGAATGCCTTTACCGTATAATACATAATTTAAAAACTCCACTTTTTTTAGTAGCTTGAATATTAGAAGTTAAAACCAAACGTCTAACACTTTTTTAGTAGCTTGAATATTAGAAGTTAAAACCAAACGTCTAACACTCCAGTGTAGTATTAGGCTCGCTCGCTATTTGTGCTCAAGCACATCACTAGTTACATTTTCATGTTACCGAACTGGTCGTCATAAACTTGGTGGTGAAAGGGTTAATGAATCTTACATTATCTGGAAATCACAGGACCATAGAAATACTTGACTCCAGCCCCTGTGTAACAAAATGACTAACTATCATGTGTACCATTAATTTTCTTCTTTCACTTTCATTTATTTCATTACTGTAGCTATGTGTGTGCGTGTGTGAGACCAGGTGATTGTGCATGGCTATCATCAGGTCATTGACCAAATGATCCGGGAACTCTTCACCTTTCATTTGAATTCAATACTTTACAAATGAAGAGTTGAATCAATATAATGTGTGTGTGTGTGTGTGTGTGTGTGTGTGTGTCCCGCCACACATACAAATGGTTTCAAAGGATTATTCTGTTAGTAAATGAAGTGACAAAAGTTCTAAAAGTTCAGACTCTAAGTCGCTCCCTATATATTTCAGGTTGTCTAAGTGTGCATTAAATGGAAATATCCACAAGTCAATTAGAATGAGTAATAAATATAGTAAATAAAAAAAAATAATTTCAAAAGGCCTCTTTCTTGTTATTGGAGTTAAGAAGTCATTCTAGAGTTCCTCACCTCTAGTTTTGAAGTCCAGGAGTCATCACGTGTACACCAGTGGAGTAGTCACTGCACTATTACACCTGCCACTTCACACTCCTACATTGAAAGTGTACGTCTCAAGTAAAACTAGCTCAACATAATTCAAGATTCTCGGATTTGTGTTGCGTGCTTGTAATTCCAACACATGTAGACATTAAACAGGCTAGTTTAGTACAGTAGAAGTTGTTAAAATTTACACCTTCCATATTATATTATATTTATATTAACTACCACAAAACTTTATGAAAAATTGGGGCAAATGTCTCCACGAAAGTCAAACTAATATCTGGGATATGTGTGTGTGTGTGTGAGTGTGTGTGTGCGCATATGTGGATGATGGGGGGAGGGGAGCAAAGGGAAGCAAAGTACTTCCCTGTCTAACTCAAGTACAGTGGAGCCTCCCTATTCCAAATAATCTTCCATGCCCCTGGACAACAAAAAAGCCACAAAAGTTTACCAATTGATGAAATCACAAAGAAATCATTTCCTTAAAAGATATTACTGCTCAGTGTCAATCTCCTTAAAAAAGAACAAAGCAATCTGTTAGCTATTTTAATGAGGCATCAATATAGCAGCTCAAGCAATGAAAACAGTACATGGAAATGCTGTCTTCATAAGAGAAGCTAAACTAGCCAGAAACACTCACTGTTATAGTTTTTCAACGTGAACTTCACTTCATTCAAATACGTTGGTTTACTTCCCTGAGCATAAAGCAAAATACACTGCGGGCTGCAAGAAATTATTTGCTCAAGTGATTATGATGTGACGCTAGGGAGCTGAAAGCTTCACGTTTCATCAACAATTAGAGCCCCAAATAAAAAAAAAAGTAGCACAATAAAAGGTCCTAAATCTTCTTTCTGAATAAGTTTATACCTAAATCAACGGTTAATAGTCAGTAATCTCCAAAATCAGAGCATGACAGACAGACTGACAGGGCCACTACTACTACCCTCTTGCGCATGCACTCTTAGGGTTAACAAACAAACAAACAAACAAAAAACAACAACAACAACCACCAACCAACATTGTCTGTTGAATTTTTTTAAGCAAATTAACTGTCTACCAGTCCCACACATCGTGACTTATAAGACCTGCAACTACCTCTATGAGGTCATAAGACTTACATTTGGTAATGGTCATCAATACTATACTGTATCATGCCAAGTTGCTTATGGCCTTAGTGGTTGTCATGGCTCCTATGACTTGTCCTAGTCTTATTCTATGAACTGCATGTGAAAAATGGCATTTTTTCTTCCCATTACTGCACACTGGTGGGACTAGCTAAAAATATTTGTACGCACATTTATAGACACACACATTTAAATTTGACGTAAGACACACACATTTTATACATTCTCCCGGAATCCTGGGGAAAGATACCAAACAGATACGTTAGGGTAACCAGACCCTTCTTCTGAGCGGAGCGATTAGGTAAAGGGTCTGGCCAGCGAGACTACATGAAACCATGGGCCTAAAACAAAGTAGAAAATATAATATGTTGAGTTGCATGCAATGATTATCTCCCCTTCATTGTCCAGGAGCACACTAAAGGATGTTAGGGTGGCCATGGGAAAAAGCTATGAGTGAGGATAATTTTGGTGGAGCATGTTTTAGAATAATTCAGTAACTAGAAACCATTCCAACATGCACCCACACTTTCTCACAAAGAAATGAAAATTTTCAAGACTACTATGAAACAAACAAACTGACGAGCCTTTGTCATACTAAAACTACCACAAAATATCACTATCATAACTTAGAAAAAATTGTTCAGGAAACACAACTTCACCAGGAAAAAAAAATGACCTGGGTGACCCTGTGCAGCTAAAATACTTAGAAACCCACAGACTGCTAGCAATAAAACTACTTACCCAGAAGCATAAGCCAGGGTAGATAGCGAAAGCTTCCTTCAAGTTCACCAAGACACAGTAGCGTACCGTATTACGAATCAGTAGACTAGCGCGCAACAATAATTTAGACGACCACTTCCAGTCGAGAGTTTTAATGGTAAAGCGTTTTTAACTTATTTAACCTGGCGATACTTACCTACACATAACTGGAAAAGGGTTTTCCATGAGATAATGCAGTATCTTTGCGAGGCTGCTGGGGAGGAAACAGCGTTATTTTAACTGTCCAGCGTCTAGCGCAGCGAAGTACTTAGGGCCTGAGGGAGGTAGTTCGCGATGCACAGAGCCGCCGATGTCTACGCAACAGTACATAGCCTAACAAACATTTAACGTAGCTACATTTTCATCAATGCCGTTGGGGGGACATTATAAACTCAAGGTGGGGTCACTATCTAATTGTGTCTTTCTCTGGAAGGACCTGGGACCTGAGTGATCAAGCAAAAAACTACACCAGTTATAAAACTGTGCAGTGGTATGCACACTGGATATGCTGGCACTTATGAGGGATTCTTCTTCAATTAATCATCAGCCAATTTATCCTAACAGTTCCTAGCTTTCTAATTTTGCTTAATAATACAATGCAAGAAGTTAACTAAACAATTAGTTAAATGCATTTAATAGTTAACTAACAACATTTAGACCCTTCAGTAAACCATGAGTAAAACAAAGGTGTAAAAAAACAGACCTGTAAAACTACAGTAAAACATGGTACAATGTTTTACTTAAGGTTTCCTGTCAAGTAAAACTAAGTATGTTTTACTAAATGAGTAAACTATGCAGTAAATCTTTAGTGTAATAGTTTCCTCAATTTAGTAAAACAAGCACCTTCAAGCAGTGTTTAGAATCTTGAGAATATTAGTTGTTCATGAATAGATGGTCTAATCCCTATTGACTATTCCTAGGTTGGACATGAGAAGAGGGAGGATCTCAGTTTCAAACATAAAAGTGACAATTGCAAGTCCTAATAGCAATTGAACATCAAGAAATTAAGGACTTTAATTACAATTACTTACTACAATGGACTTTGATGACATTTCAGAAGAATACTTATGTGGTATATGCCATTTCACAATGTCCTCAAACGTCAGCTTGAAATACGGCATGTGTTGTGTCAGAATTCGACCAATAATAGTCCCAATATTAAGTCTTAGTTCTTTGTCATCCTCTGCTGATGGTAATAGCCTTAATGCTCAACGTTTAGGACAGTCTTCACATCCTTGTGGGCGCTCATCAGGATATTCCCTGAGATCAACTCGATTTTCAATTGCACAGGCATGAAAGTAGTGCAATGACTTGTTGCTGTGATCTTCGACTCTGATGAACCTCGCTTTCACTCCTTTGTCAATATTGTCACCAATGAGCTTGTATCCTAGCTGTTTTGTTTGCCTCACTTGTAGCAGTAACTCCTGCATGAAGAAAATAAAAATGCACCTATGCCTTCAATTATCTGCATATATTCTTACCACAGGATTCCATCCCCTCAGTAGTACTGTGGAGATTCGATTGTGAAGTCAAAACACCTCCTTCAACGGTATCTTCATTAGCCAATAATGATATGCAGTCAGAAGACAATGGTGAAAACTGAGGTGTTTGGGCACTAGAGATGGTGGAGGAGTGGGACTCAGAAGTGGACTCTGAACAGGAATCAAACAGCGCATCCTCTGAAACTGTCCCAATCGACTGACTTGATAAAAATTGATCCTCCTGTGAAAACATACACCAAATGAAAGTTGCTTAATTTGATTGTCGCAACCAACCTCTCCAAGTCCTTCCTTAAGATCTGCTACAAGTTTGTCCCTCCAAGTCTTCACCAGTGTATCGTGTCCAACTCCTATCATATTCATTAGCCTGTTAGTTATTACATGGAACATACACACATTGACCTTCTGCAGTCGTTCATACACCTGAGATAAAGAACATATTAAACACAATTAGCATAGAAACTTTAAAAATATCATACCTGTTTTCCACTACTTCCGGCACGAAGGATCAAAGACAAAATTCTTTGAACCATGAATACCGGAATTTCAGCAGAATGGCACTACACATGCCTACAATACCATCTCTGTTCATTCAAGGTCTACGTCGGTATGTGCAAGATAGTAGCAACGAATGAAGAATTGGAGCATTTAATGAAAGCTCATCTAGAACTTTGCTCCAAGTGAACTTTTTCATATCAGCTATATCTTGGCTACCTAAAATAGACTTCGTTTTGTGAGAAGACATTATAGTAAGCTCTTGTCGTAGAATTATTCCTATCTTCTTCAAAATGTAATTGCGACTCCCTGGGTTGTTCATGAGATCAGATATAATGGCATACGTACTTCTTCTTGCCCAAATGTTTGCGATTTGGAGATAATGTAAAACTTTCAGTCCACTTTTATACTCAATATTGACCTGTATATAACAAAGTCATGCTTTATTATATTTAACTTGATAAACCATATAAAACGTACTGAAACATTTGGCGAATCTGTTGTTGGAATGGGAGATGAAGTACTTACAGGAGGAGGTTGCTGCTCAGACAAAGCTAATACTCTCTTTGCTGGAGTCGTGCAAGCATCTTGTGAAGTGGTTCGTGGTCGTTTCTGTGCTCTTCCTCCTCTAGAGGTAATCTTGGTAACAACCTTGCTGATGTTTGATATGATTGTCTACTAAAACAGATAGAACAACAGATAAATGGTCACATCATAAGTGAATGTGAGAGTTAAAAAAAAAAATATATATTTTTTTAAATAAACAAAACACAGATGCAATAGAGTAGCTTGAAAATAACAAATATTTTATTACTATTTGTGCCATTATATTTCTTATAGTACATTTTATTGTATAGCCTCTGTTTGTACATATTTATTGTCTCTTTTGATGGTAGTAAGATGCAACACATAACTCCAAATAGACACAAGACTAGATTTCAAGCAAGTAACATTGTAGAAATTTTTTTTATAAAGTCTTTCCATAGCTTTGCTTAAGAATGTAGCTAATACAGAGCTATAGCTAGCTACAATTAATTCCTATCTTGTTTTCAGAATATAAATTGCACTTATTAGCCACTTAATACACTCAACATGAACCAACAGGCCTACCTCTTTGGCCAGCAGCAATTTATCATAGGAATAGAAGCATTTTCTGAACATGAAACTTGGTCCAGGACACAGAAGTTCATTTACATCAATCTGTGGTTGGGTCTTTTCTAGTTCTTGAGATATAATCTCTTTCCAATAAATGGTAACTCTCCCTGAAATATCCAGGAGTCTTCTGTCTTTCTTTGCAGCGAGTTTCTCCACAAGCCAGACAAATCGGAGATGCAGAACTTGCAGCCTTGGCTGGTATAGACGGATCCACTTAAAATTTCAGCGCAATCTATACTAAGAAACCACTAGACCGCAGAATGATGGCGAATGACGTTTTCTACATTCCATTCGAACAACTACATATACGTTCACATATCCGTAGTTTTTCGTTTGTCCGAGTGTTATAGAGCTTCGCTCCCGCGCAAATAACAGTCTTAATACAGCTATTTGCGCTTTGTGATTCAATATCTCAGCACTGGCTGTTATGCGCCTTTGCAGGGCAAGATCGTTTTTGTTCGCAAGTTCATGTACCTGCGCAGTTCTTCTATATTTAGGATTGCGCTCTCTGGTAGTTGTGCCTTGTAGCGTTTATGAACCTCAGAATATCTTGCGTTTTAAAGTTAATGACGAGGCAATGGGAAAAGCGGTTCGTTTCACCGAAGCCAGAAATCCTTTCTCTAATAAAGAAGAATGGATAGTCTTTCAAGAAAATCTTGCTCGTTACAAGAAGTTTCATAAAAGAAAACTAACAGAAATAAAACGCTCTAAAAGTGGAAGCTCTGTTAGAACACTAACTTGGTCTTGTTCTCAAGCAAGATGTAAAGGAATGGGAGACCAGCTCTTCAGGATACAATTCTTCCTTCTCCTGGCTATGATGTCTGACAGACTCTTCCTAGTCCACTGGGATTCTAGACTAAATCAAAGTGCAAAGTATCTTCTTCCAGGAGAAATAGACTGGAGCTACTATGATGAAAGCAAAGGAATTTGTGGACTAGGAGGAAATTGCAATGTGGATGAAGTTAAAGACAGCACGTCTATCTGGGAATTTGGTTGGACCAAGTCTGAATATATAGAGTTTGGAAAATATCTGTTTAGCTCTAACAAGCATATCGCAGTCACTGGGCAAGTCTTAGTATTCAACATGTATCTTGGCAATTCATCAATAGTGGACCCAGGACCTTTGATTACTGAAGGCATGGAAAAGCTGGGAGTGGCAAAAATATTTAGTAAAACACATAGTGATGACATCCATGCCAAGTACGCACCTCTGTGGTACAACTGGATGCACAGACTTGGAGTACATCAGGTAATGGAAATTCCAGAAGTGAACAGCGGTCGCCTACAGATAAGTCAGTCCTGGCTGTAGTCATTATACATTCACTTACTTGTTCCAATTTCCTAAAGATTTGGTGAGCATTGCAGAGCAGTATAAGAATGAACTAGGCATATCTGGACAGGATTACTTGTCTCTTCACATGAGGACTGGATTTATGGGGACCACCGAGCAAGAACGTTATATAACGCGATACATCAACTCAGGGTGGAAGTTCTTTTATCACAAGTGGGAGTGGCACTGTTTCATCAAACATGCTATAGAAATGAGGAATGAGATTCTGGGACCAGACAAATATATTTACATGAGCACAGACTCCCATCTGGTCAGACATCTTGTAGATACTGTGTATGCAGGGAACAATATAGTCTTTGGTAACTTTGAATTTGTTCATTCGGCCAATCAAAAGAGTTGTGGCAAGAACACTGGACAAGCCAAGATAGAAGGCTACTTAGCCACCTGGCTTGATTTTTATCTGATGGGCAATGCTAAATTCATGGTACACTCATATAGCTCGTATGCTGTTAATGCAGCATTTTTGAAACCTATACCTCATGAATTTCATTCCTGGATTCTATATAATAAGCAACTTGGTTGTTTGGCTTCTCATAGACGTAAAAAAACTGTTTGCATATGTTAAGCTTACTTAGTAATCATTTTTGTTTTCAAATTAATTGACCAATAGTAACCTATAGGTGTATCCTCTAACTCCATACAATTTTGAACTATTTGTAAATACATACAATTATTGTTTACCATTATTTTAGTCAACTATGAGTTGGGTAACGGTCAGATTGACCAACAGTGAATGCAAATCATTATCCGTGAATAATCAATCTAGCTACAAATAACTTTAGATTTCAATTCCATTCAAGATTAACAACAACTTATCTATGTATCTTCCAAAACATCTAAAAATAATTGAATTTGCACATTTTTACAACACACTTATTGTACAAAGTCCGCGTAACTGGACCTCGCCACACCCTTTAGGCTATTAATCAGACTAGTTACTGAACACTACGGCTATGACAGTCGTAAGCTCCCGCAGCATTCAGATAACTATGTTGCGCGAAGAAAAAAAGGTAAGATAATGATTACAGGTAAATAGGATAAGACATGACACAGAAAGCAATGGGTAAGAAAGGGGCGAAGATACACATGAATATCATTAAGTTCAGTTTGATATGTTGAAACGACAACTCTATTAGGATATTTTATCCCTCTGCCCTTCTTTCTTTTAAATATGTTGAAACATCAACTCTATTAGGATATTTTATCCCTCTGCCCTTCTTTCTTTTAAATATGTTGAAACAACAACTCTATTAGGATATTTTATCCCTCTGCCCTTCTTTTTATGTTGAAACGACAACTCTATTAGGATATTTATCCCTCTGCCCTTCTTTCTTTTAAATATGTTGAAACATCAACTCTATTAGGATATTTTATCCCTCTGCCCTTCTTTCTTTTAAATATGTTGAAACAACAACTCTATTAGGATATTTTATCCCTCTGCCCTTCTTTTTTTAAATATGTTGAAACGACAACTCTATTAGGATATTTTTTTTTCTATTCTATCAGGATGTTTTATCCCTCTGCCCTTCTTACTTTTAAATATATTGAAACATCTATTCTATCAGGATGTTTTATCCCTCTGCCCTTCTTACTTTTAAATATATTGAAACATCTATTCTATCAGGATGTTTTATCCCTCTGCCCTTCTTTCTTACATTGAAACATCAACTCTATCAGGATATTTTATCCCTCTGCCCTTCTTTCTTTTAAATATGTTGAAACGACAACTCGATTAGGTTATTTTATCCCTCTACCCTTCTTTTTTTTAAATATATTGAAACAACAACTCTATTAGGATATTTTATCCCTCTGCCCTTCTTTCTTTTAAATACATTGAAACATTAACTCTATTAGGATATTTTATCCCTCCCTCTGCCCTTCTTTCTTTTAAATACATTGAAACATCTGATGTTTTATCCCTCTGCCCTTCTTTCTTACATTGAAACATCAACTCTATCAGGAAATTTTATCCCTCTGCCCTTCTTTCTTTTAAATATGTTGAAACGACAACTCTATTAGGATATTTTATCCCTCTGCCCTTCTTTCTTTTAAATATGTTGAAACATCAACTCTATTAGGATATTTTATCCCTCTGCCCTTCTTTCGTTTAAATACATTGAAACATCAACTCTATTAGGATATTTTATCCCTCCCTCTGCCCTTCTTTCTTTTAAATACATTGAAACACCTATTCTATCAGGATGTTTTATTCCTCTGCCCTTCTTTCTTTTAAATATGTTGAAACAACAACACTAATTGGATATTTTATCCCTCTTCCCTTCTTTCTTTTAAATATGTTGAAACGACAACTCTATTAGGATATTTTATCCCTCTGCCCTTCTTTCTTTTAAATATGTTGAAACATCAACTCTATTAGGATATTTTATCCCTCTGCCCTTCCATCATTTCTTTTATAAGCTCATACATAACTACATTGTATATGTTCTAGCAATACTCATAATTTGTGTTTTGTACATCTGTTTTGTGTGTGTGTGGTCAAAAGTGGGTGTAGCCAATAGAGTTTTCATTTGTGCACCCCCCTTATTTATTTCTGCGTATGGGCCTGCAATAGAAATGAATATAGTATGCTGCAAAGTAATCCAGAATAATACAACAGCATATTCATATGTATTGGAGAGGATGAAAGAAATGAACATGTTGCAATGCATTCCCAGCCTACAAAGGGAGGGATGAAATATCCAAATATAATGAATATATGCTGCAAAGTAATCCCAGAAAAAGGGGATAGAATATCCTGATAAAAGGCTATGTAAGGGGGATAAAATACACTTATAGAAACGAATACACTACAATGTTATCCCAGAGAAAAGGTGAGGGAATAAAATATCTTAATAGAAATGACTATAATGCAATGCAGCAATCCCAACCTATTAAATAGGGAGTAATAATAAATGCGTATTTGTATTGTAACCTATTCATTTCTATTGGGATATCTTATCCACCTCAGATTGACTTACCAACTTGCACGTTTTTATTATGTACTGAGCAGGGCCTGATAATTTTTGCAAATGCATTATAGTAAACAGGATGTGGCTTAGGGCAATATTTTTCCATATCACCTGTGTTCCATAGTTATTATGTTGGGTTATTACGTCCCCCCAGGTTACAAACTTATTTATTGTGTTTAAATGCCATATTAATGGCAACTATGGTATTCACACACGAGCAGTACATAATAAATTTATTATCCATTGGATACTGAAGAATATCACTCGTCTGATTGTCTGAATTAGCACTCGTCTCGTGTAAATACTAAGCCAACTGACTCATGATATTCTCTAGTACCAAATGAACAGGCCCGTAGGCAGGGGGGGTGCACAGGGGGCACGTGCACCCCCCCCCCCCTCTTAGAAGTGCTCCCCCCCTAGAAATGGCATCTCCCCTTAGAGCTGTCAAGGTGTAAGAATGCAGTATTAACCTTATTACATTCATTGTAATAGTACACAAAAATCAGGAAAAAGCAACACAAACTGAGCTTAACTATCATAGCTACAAATAAATGCCATTATCACACCAAAAAGGGAAAAAGATAAAATATCTCCAGGCTTGAACACACAGCCCCTAAAAGAACAACGTACAACACACACAAAACTGAATAAAGATGATACGCTGAAGCAAGCAAGAATTATAAGATAGTATGAACAAGCTAAAGTATTACAAAAAGAAAGAACACAAAAATAATAAAGAGAATGCAAGAGAGCAAGGAATGGGAAAGTTACAAGTATATATGAGATAGTAAGAGAGGAGGATGGCATGGGAAAGGGAAATGGTTGAATGAGTTACTGGTACGTTTGGTACAGGGGAACAATTCTGCTTTAGTATTATTTCATTGTAATTACAAAGCAGAAATTAATATAGATACACTATGTAAACTGTTCATCCAGAAACATCCACGACTAATGGAAAAAGCAAATTTATTGTTTGACTAGCTCATAATATATCATGTTTTCTGTTTTTTAACAATTTTTTATTAGTATAATGTCTGAAATATTTTCTTAAAACAAGTTATTAAATATACTAGCTAGCTTATTCTAATTACACAATATAAAAATCATGTTTTGCTTGTGCACCCCCCTTTTATGAATCCTAGCTACGAGCCTGATGAATAATATGTATTGGGATATTTCACCTTTTTCTATTATGACACATACTTTGGGATATTTTATACTCCCTGTTCTTTTATTACATGGCAATGTATACATATTTATATATATGTATAATTATATATAATATATGCATATATATAATGTATATATATATGTATAAATAGTTCCCCTCTCCAATTCTTTCATTCTTTCATTACGTTATAAAGATCTATAATTTGCTGAATGAAGAGTAAATATTTGACTACAGAATATTATTATGCTATTGTTTACAGGAACTGCAATAAAATAGGTTCTTGTTGCTATTCTGTAGATGCACTTTAGGTAACTTCAGGCATGCAGCATGAAACCATTCCTTGCATCCTTCACATTCCACCATCAAGCAACCATCATCTGGTAATTTGCAGTTGCAGTACAATTTGAGAATTTCTGTGCAAGGAGGCTTTATACGACGTTTTACAGAACGCTCAGGGAAAGATAAAAGGTATTTGCTCTCAACACTTTTGAGCAAGTGTGACCTCATGCACTTCTGGTCAAATACTATGGCTGCAGGATGTTTTCCTTCACAAAATGCTGTAGCAAATGCAATGGTGAATACACCACAGTCACTGGATCCACTCTGCCACTGAAGATCATGGTATACAATCTTGATGCATTTAGATCTGTGCTGGAACAAACTAGCAATTATTTTCTTCGTGGCTGGAGACAGTATCATGTGTAGACTGTCATATATATTTACTGTGGTCTCAGATTGGTTTTGGGATGATGATATAGTGATCCAATGATTATTGTTTATGTTCAAGATTTGAACAAGTTCACCTTGCTGAGGTTAAGAAGACATGTTGACTTCCAGTTAGCCTCAACCCACTGACTGATAAGCGCTACTGGCTACAATGAAAGAGAGACAGCGACTTCAAGTTACAGGCCCACTACGGCTAAAATTTCCTAACGGGGGATAATATTTACTAAGGATAATTTAACCGCAGGTTAGAATAACCTATCCCCCGGTTAAAATTTACGGCGGATACAATATCCTGTGACACCGGGACATCCTCGCAGGGCGAGAAAGTGAGAGAGGTGGGGCTTCTACAAGTAAAACCAGTCGGTTTGTCGCACGTCGGCAGACCCGTCTGTTACAGAGTAGATCCACCACTCGAACTAAGTTGTCTTCTCCTGGATAAGTATGTAAGACTTTGGCGAGAGGCCAAGTTCTCTCTCTGATCATCTAGTCCTTAAGCAGCACAATATCGCCAACCTGGAAATTCCTTCTATGTGATGTCCACTTTGACCTGGCATTGATAGCTTGTACATAAGTGGATTTCCATTTGTTCCATAAATCGGTGGTCAGGCGGCGAATGTAAGCCCAACGCTTCAACAGTTGTGGATGATCTGAATTGTCGACGGACGTCGGCGGCAGAGAGAGGAGTGGTCGTCCAATCAGGAAGTGTCCTGGTGTGAGCAATTCCGGGGAGTCTGGTTCGGTAGAAATGTTAGAGTAGTCGAGAGGTCGTGAATTTAATGTCGCTTCTGCCTCGATGAGAACGGTTTCCAATTCATCATAACTCAGAGGTCTTGATTCTAAATTCTTGCGAAGCAGAGTCTTCATCAACTTCACACCAGCCTCCCCACAAACCACCGAAGTGAGGAGTGCGGGGAGGTGTGAAGTGCCATTGAATGTGATGACTGGTGGTGTGATGTCATTGATGGCGTCCTTCGTTCCTGGCGAAGTCATCATAGTCGAGATCTCTTCCAACTCATTTTTAGCACCCAAGAAGTTTGTGCCGTTGTCGCTGTAGACATGATGGGCAGGACAACCTCTTCTGCCAATGAAGCGGCGCAGGCAGGCCAAGAATGAGTCGGTTGATAAGTCTGAGCAGACCTCGAAGTGAACTGCTCGTGTGGCGAGACATATGAAGACAGCAGCATAGGCCTTGACTCTGGTGGGCTTGCGTGGATTCCCGCGTGTGATCAAGAATGGAGTCCTGTGGTTCGCAAAAACCCTCCGGTGAAGCCAGGACACTTATACTGTTTAGTATGGTGGCTTTTTCGGGCCACTTCCTTCCATCCTATTTCCACCCTATTTCCATCGCATCGTCGTACTTCAATCCTACTTCCATCCTAATTCCATCGTAGTTCCACCGTATTTCCATCGCAGTTACCCGCCTTCCACCCTAGTTCTATCGTACTGAGCATGCGCATGCATTTTCCAGCGGTTTATTTCTTGAATATGGAGGTCCGTTCAGGTAGCGCTCGGGCTCTTCCTGGTAGATACCCAGCACTTATACGTCATTATTTCGACGCTGGCTATACTTATGAAGCTATTGTTTCATTACTTGATCTGATTCATGGTATTAAACTGCCTTTGAGAAGTTTAAAACGATTTTTGTCACTTATGGGATTGAAAAGAAGGTGTCTTAATCAGGATTTGGGACATGCCTTAAGATGCATTGAAGTAAGTTTAATACAGAATTAATCTTTCATGCACTAAAATATATTTGCTCAGGATGAGATGGAGCAGTGTGGGTCACTTCTTGGCTATCGTGCAATGTGGCTGAGATTGCGACAAAAACATGGCACTTGCCTCTCTAGGTAAATACTTACGATATCCTCAGCATAATTTTATTGACTGCAAAGCATATATATTATAGGGAGAATGTCAGGCTAATATTAAGCTTTGTGGATCCTGTGGGATTAGCAGAAAGGAGGAAAAGGAGATTGAATAGAAGGATATACCTATCCAAGGCAAGTAGATACTACTTGGCTTTGAAAAGAAATTAATTTATTATTTTTAAATAGGGCCCTAATTACTGTTGGCATATAGATGGAAATGACAAATTGTTACCTTATGGGTTTGGGATTCATGGAGCTATTGATGGGTAAGTGGAAGAAATTACTGTAAATTCTTTTTGCATATATAATTTGTGCTTCAGCACCAATTTGAGTGAGCTAGCCTAGCTATATTTAACCCTTTTGACGCCAACTTTCCTCAACACTTGGGCTCCATTTAGAATTCAAATTTGATTTTTTAATTCTACCACAGGCAACCGGCATTGAAAGGGTTAAGGATAATAGGAAAGAATAGTTACTAATTTTTTTAGCACATGTATAATTTTATTTAAACATTTGATTTTAACCATATGTATTAGTAATGAGCCAGGAAGAGAGCTCACTATGAGCCACAGCACCTATTAACAATATTTTTATATAGCTCAGCTTAGTGTATAGCTTCACACTAAAGATGCAGTATATTCCCTTTTTGACTGAAGTAGTCTAAGTGTACTTGCCTTTTATCAGTGAACAAAAATACATTTCATAATTGTAACCTTTAGTTTCTTGAAGCCCAACAAATGTTAAGCAGTACACTGAAGTCGAAATGCTAGCCATTAACAGATTAGAGAAGCATATAGTAGTTTTGGGTGGCCATCATGTCCACTATCCATTACTACTAGGAAGTGATACATTTAGGTCTACCCAAGGTAGCCTGCATTGCAAGGTCATATCATAATGATTGCCATTAATTTGGTAAGATCATGATCACAAATATTCATTTCACATTATCACAACTGAATATATGTTTACTATAGAACTGCGATGGAAATACGGTGGAACTACGATGGAATTAGGATGGAAGTAGGATTGAAGTACGACGATGCGATGGAAATAGGGTGGAAATAGGATGGAAGGAAGTGGCCCGAAAAAGCCACCATAAGAATGTCAAATGATGAGTGAGCCAGTGGTTCTTGGCAAAGACTAAGTGATTGCTTGGTAAGTTGCCTCTCACATTAAGGGATAGGGGAAATATTGGGAGAGTGATAGTGTACTTCTGGTTGGGAGCACTGAGAGATAAGTAATGGGGTATGTGAAATGATTATGGATAAGATGGTTGCTCGCATATCAGTCCTTACACTAAATACTATATGTGGCCATTCCAGATGTTCAAGGGTGAAGGTAGGGGGTTGCATTAGACCATTTCATAGGAGGTGGAGAATGGTGAATCAATATCAAGCTAATTCAGATAAGCCACATGTCTGTATGAATGTGCTGGCAATCTGTGGGTGGTAGGCTCCCTTAGCTAACTGCAGTTAATAAACCCTAACTTTTATTTAATTGAGCGCTTGGGTACTGGTGCATTTAGTGCACTAAATCCACCAGTACCTAAGCGTGCATGCAGCTAACTATTTTAGATGCGCTAACTATTTTAGATCCCCCGTTACCCAGGCCCAAAATTAAAATTCAATTAAAATTCAATTGAAGCACACCAGCAAGTTTACTTTAGCAAGTTTACTTTAGCATTGTAGCTGCCAGCTGTTATCTCCAGATCTAACTCTACAGTGGGCTGCTCTGCAGTAAGCAGTAAAGCAGCTAGCTATGATAAAATCCTGAGTATGAGAGGGGCAGCAGGAGAGTTATATGATAGGGCTGGTCCCATATAGGTGGATATGAGTAGTAGACCCTCTCATATCCAGCCTCACATAACCTGCTCCCTGCTTTATCCAGCCTATTCTATTAAACTAAAACTCAAAAATAGCAATACCCAAGGGTGGTTAGTATGCACAGTTCATATACCTAAAGGCAAAAAATAGTGCACACTTACCAAGTTAGAACACCTAGTAACAATATGTGACAGTCTATGGGAAAAGGGGGCACTTCACTTAAAAATTGAAATTGAGATATAGGCTCCAAAAGTAAGTCATAGGAAAAATTCTTTCTTTCTCCTATTTTTGTTTTTTGCAGAATTAGTCTTAGTGACCCTTACTCTAAGTCTATGCCAAATTTCAAATGCCGAAACAACTTAAAAGACCCCAAGCGTGCCGTGGAAAGACAAGCTTCTTTTTATTCTCTCTCGTTCTCGAAGTACAATAAACGGGGAATGGGCGGAGTTTCAAACAAGCAGCTAAAAAAACGGCATAGCTTTGAGAATAGTGCATGTAATCTACAGCTTACCTCTGGCTGAAAGTTTAGCACTACATGGAGTAGAATAGCCAAAAATTCCGACAAGACAGGCTGTGAAGCGCTGTGAAAGCTAAAAAGAACTCTACGCAAACTTCGTTAGTCGCCGTTAAAAAGCGGCTGTACGATTTAATTGCGTATGCGGAGTACGCCGTTAAGTATACGGAAACATTAATTATGCCGGAAGTGGAAATTCAATTTATGTTTTCTCGATTTCTAGTTTAATTGCTTTGCTGAATACAGCCCAGTTCAACTGCCAGTTTCTCTGCAAGGGGAAGGTTTTACCCTCCAGTATTTTAGCACTAAGTTGAGATAAATTGTAGCTTTTTATTAGCATAAATAACTCAATTTTTTTTGTTTGAGTGAAGTGCCCCCTTTTCCCATAGACTGTCACATATAGCAACGGGATCTAATCCACATTAGATATCTTCACAAATACTTACTTTCACACTAGGCTTGTTCAGTATGTGTTAGTCTTTGCTACATCTCATGTTTTATTGCAGTATCTCAGGGAACATAAAGTATATGAATGCAAGTGGGAGAAAAGGTAAAAGCACAATAACGTTTTTGTTAATATCCCTACTCATTCTTTTTCTCGTCGTTGTTTTCCTCGTCCTTTTTTTTTTCGCCCCGTAGTTTTGCCTCGTCCTTTTCTTCCCTGTCGTTGTTTCTTCTCGATACTCGATGTTGTTTTTCATCTTCGTTGTTTTTCTCTTGGTTGTTTTTCCTAGTCACTGTTTGTCCCAGTCGTTGTTTTTCCCAGTCGTTCTTTTTCTCATCGTTGTTTTTCTCGTTGTTGTTTTTCTCGTCGTGTTTTGCTCATCGCTGTTTTTCTCGCTGTGGTGTTTTCACGACGTTGTTTTTCCTAGTCACTGTTTTTCCTAGTCACTGTTTGTCCCAGTCGTTGTTTTTCCCAGTCGTTCTTTTTCTCGTCGTAGTTTTTCCCAGTCGTTCTTTTTCTCGTCGCTGTTTTTCTCGTCGCTGTTTTTCTCGTCGTTGTTTTGCTCGTCGCTGTATTTCTCGCTGTGGTGTTTCCATGTCGTTGTTTTTCCACTCCGTTGTTTTTCCTCAACGTTTTTTTTCCTCGTCGTTGTTTTTCCTTAACGTAGTTTTTCCCTTTGTGCACAACAGCTGTATATGCCAATTTTCTACTACAGTGATGTATAGTTTGTCACAATCAGTGGAGTTGAAAATGAAACCCATTATAGCTATTCATACAGCAATAACTGATGCAATTAACTTAATCATGTAGCTGAAAAGTCATTTTATTATAGATGAGCGTGCATTTAAAAAACATTACATGGGAACACTCATTCTATTTTGGGTGCCAGCTAATTATTATGTAAAAGTTAGAGCATAAGCGCTTAGGTACTGGTTGATTTAGTGCATTAAAGCCCAAGGGCCGTAGGCCGAGGGCTTTCTGCACTAAATTCACCAGTACCTAAGAGCATGCTCTAACTATTTTAGATCCCGTTTAACATGCCCAGTTTCCACTAGCAACTATATGTTTATCAGCATTGCAGAAATGGTGGTGTCAAGTGAATTTCTGGCCCAAAATTAAAATTCAATTGAAGCACTCAGCAAGTTTACTTTAGCTGCCAGCTGTTATCTCCCCATCTAACTCTACTGAGGCTGCTCTGCAGTAAGCAGTTAAGCAGCTAGCTATGGTAAATTCCTGGAGTTATTGAACTAGGGCAGGTCCCCCATATAGGTTGGATATGAGAGGGTAGTAGCTCAACCAGGCTCCCCACTTTATCTGGCCTATTCTATTAAACTAAAACTCAAAAATAGCAATACTGTACAGTGCGTCCAGCTTAAAGAGTGAACTTTTTGAATTTATCATATAGAAACAAAATACAGCTTTTTTATATGCATGTACCTTATTGTTACTCCTCCAAATGTTGTTTCCAACTGCTACAAAATCACTTTAACTCATAGAAGGTAGAGAACCGCGCATCGCCCATTGACTGCTATACATTATTCGCCATTTTATTTGACGTCACATTTTCGTCTACGCGTCGTCATTAATCGTAACTAATCGTAATTGGTTTGTGCCGCGCAACGCTTTACCCACCAGTAATACGGGTATTCCCCTTTATAGTCTCAAACCGGGCCAAACACGTGCGCAGTACCTCAGAGACAATTGTAAACAAAAAGCAGTCGTAGTTTGGTGACTTCGTTTCTACCCCTTCTGCTTGACATTCTGGTTCATTTTAGGCTCAGGACTTTGTTGCTATTCAAGGCTACTTAACATGAGCAAGCTACAATGTGAGGTAGGTTTGTATCACGGGTTGCTTGTCCACTCTGATTTTCTTACCTGTTTAAATAGGGCCTATTTATTTAGAAACTCAGCCAATTTACTGTTTGCTGACCAAGATAATAAGATATACAATTCATCACAGACTCTATATGCCACTATTTATGCTTTAGCTGTCAATTACTCCTCATGTCTATATAGGTACAGTTCTCTATGGTTATGCTATTTACCACCCTCCAAATTCAACTGCTGCTTGTATCTACCACAATTTCATGTCATCATAAAGTTGTAATAATATATATTGTATAATGTCATTATAAAATTATATTAATTGTCAATTTTTTTTTGTATAATTCAAAAAAAGTTGAAATTTAACAAGTAGATAGAAAATATAGTAAAATCATGAATAAAATGTGAAGGACAAAGTAATACTGGAATGTGTGTGGCCATAGCTAAAGTGTAGTGATGTGCTGGATTCTTCACATTACTGTTGAGTACTTCAGAAATTCGTCACACCAAGAAAGTAAGAATAGAGTTTAAATACACGCTTAAGCACACAACACTCAGACTTACTTGAGGAGGCGTTTAGCCGCGGTCCTGTGCTTCTCTCCTCTAAGCTTTGTAGCTCCAAATAACCCTCGGCAACCTTCAACCAGTTTTAGCGCACAACTAGAAGCTCGTACAAACTACGAGTGATTAGTTATAACTGGGCAGCCAATGTCACTGAAAAGTGCGGTAAAATGGCGCCACCAGCTGGACCTATCGCAGCAATACGCATGCGCACATTTTAGACGTCACGCTTACGTAGATCAGCCCGCGTATTATTACCTCAAACGTCATCATTTGGAGACCCTTACCATAAAAATATAAATTTAATGAAAAATTGGCCATAATTCAGTGATTATTAAAAATGAAGCTATCAAATTAATACACATAAATTGTATCATAATTTTATACCATAGAACAAATTTATAGAGATATAACCCAATAAATTCAAAAGTTTTTTCTTAAACACTTTTTTTCATAAAACGTTAAATATTGGACGTAAAAATTTTCACCAACTTACACAATTTGGTTCAAATGAAAGATTAGGAGCTTAACTATCAGTGAACCAAGTTAGAGAGATAAGGACCAATAATTTCTCTTTTTTTTTCTTAAAAACTACCAAATTCACTGCCCAAAAGCTCTCAGTTGTATCACCTGTTACCACAAAACTAACCACAAAACCACAAAAATAATTTGAGTGCAGCTTTGTATGCCAATAATGTGTAACTTTTCCAAAATTTAGATATTGATCATGCATACTTCATATATTACAGTGGTTTTTGTGATAGCATCAAAAATTTCAGAAAGTTCACTCTTTAAGCTGGACGCACTGTACTCCAAGGGTGGTTAGTATGCACAGTTCACATACCTAAAGGATAAAAATAGTGCACACTTACCAAGTTAGTACACCTAGTTAACAATATAGCAACGGGATCTAATTTATTGTAATTGTATGTTCTACCTTGTCCGTGCTATTATTTTGCTTTGTTTGCCTTAGGTTTTGTTTGAACTTCTAGCTATATTGTTTTTCATTTATAATGAAGCTTACTTCATTATACAGTACCTATAAAAAATATATGCTTCAATTGGTGAATAAGGGATGTATATGTCTAGATAAACTGGTGCACATATTCATATTCATACTCACTTGACAAAGGTGTCTGTTTGTTGTTGTTGTTGTTGTTTTGTTTTGTTTGTGTTATTGGAGGTTTCAGTTCGTGGTGCCTTGGTAAGGTTCACTGGTTGAGGCTGGTGATCATGGAGAGTAAGTATGGATGGTACCTATGCCCTTTTATTCTGAAATACAGCTATTTAGGCTAGTTGTCAGTTTGACTATGATTAATTCTAGAAATTCTTGTTTTATTTTGTTGTATTTTTCTTTTTTCAAGTCACATTTAGCCCTGGAACGAGTGTTGGCACTAAAACCCTTTACCAGATAATTATTTTGATCTACCGTTTTGTTTTGTATCTGAGTGCGTGTTATTAAGAGCCACTACCTCATTCAAGGATTACTTAGTATATATATATATATATATATAATCAACAAAGCTGTGATTTAGGGATATAGAATTATCACATGGGGTTTCATATATCCATACCTTCAAATCTGCTTGTACACTTTGGTACCCCATAAAAAAAAAATTGAGACCTGCATGCACAATTTGACTATGTAAAGCTGTGCTAATCTTAAACTCTAAAATGCTGACTTCAGTCACATCTGAAAACATTCACTAATCTTAACTGGCCATAGACAATTATAATTGGGTTAGAAGATAAGTATTTTGAGATATACAGGTCTGATGAGAAACAAAAGAAATGAATGACAGTTATTACTACATAGTTATGGTTTGACCCAATTCAAGAGATCATGTATTTCAATCTGATCCTTCATCGTCGCTATCAGTGGAATCATAGCCATCAGATCCTTCTCCAGGAAGAAAATCCAGCACTCTTTGCAACATAGACACAAGCTCATTCAGTGGTCCCTGCAGATCAAGGGGACTTGCTACAACCCCTTCAGCCCCTCCTCCTTCATTTGCTGCTGCTTCATGTTGAACGACGGCGTCACGAGCTTGCTGTGCTGCTACAAGACGAGCTCTGTTCAACTGTGCTTGGTTCATTGGACCAGCTGGGTTCTCAGCCTAATAAAACAATGTAATGATAGAGATAATAAAACTATGCAAACGAGATAAAAAAAACAACAACAACAAAAAAAACTTTTGAATAATTTACCCTTACCCAACAGGGGGTATGACAGAAAATTAACATTGCTTCAGTATATAAGTCAAATACGTAAATTGTAGGAAGGCTATGCCAGTATTGTTTTCTTTCTTTTATACATCCCCTCATTTATTAAGTTGCTGATGCTAACCACTTATCAGAAACACACACACACACACCTGCACATGATACTAGTGGTGTGTTTGAGCACAAATAGCGAGCGAGCCTGCCTTGTTAGGTTGCATAAACTTGTTATATGATGTATTTTACCTGAAAAAGCTTTTATTTTGTGATGACAAAAATGGATTCTATAATATTATATAGCAGTTGACCATTAATCATAGCAAATAAATACAGAATTACTTTCTTACCTTAATTTCCTAAGTAGTGATAACTCTGTAGTATCAAAGTTAAGCCAATCTGACTACTTCTATACCAGAACAAGCTCTCAGTTACAAAAAAAGAAGGAAAAAAAAAAAGGCCAGAATTATTTTCGTAATTTTAGCCAACAAGTATGGAATTATGTACTTATCTAAGCTTCACCCGAGTAGTGGTAGCTTCTTTAGAAGCCATTCTGACTACCAGTGGCTCTTGACAACCAACAAGCGGCACTTAGCAGCTCCAAAAACGGTGAGTTTTGGAATTAGCATCAGGTAAAGGGTCTTTAATGCCATAGTCGCCGCAACTTTTTGTGACTTAAAAAACAAGCATTTCTGCAGGAATTCTCTCACAATTTTGAGCTAAGTTTAAAGTAAGACTTGCGGTAGACCCTTTACCAATTTTCAGACCGTTCGATGAGGAGCTTTGGCTTCTTGTTTTACAACCTTCAAGGCTACTGAGCTTCTGGAGAATTTTTTTTAGATACCCGTGCAGCCATTTTCCTAACGGGTTATAGCTGTATAATGATGAAGCCTCTGGGAAGCCTGCATAATCAAGCAGTACTAAGTCCAGCAGGAATGGAAGTCTACCTATAGTACAGGTATTAGTAGGAAGGAACGATGAATCTGTAAGTAGTAGAAAAAAGTGCTAGAAGTGTGAGAGCAGCAAGCAAGAGAAGGTTCGATTTAGTTTATTGGAACATTAGAAGTGACTGTCATACTATTCTTTGTTGAAACCACTTATTTACCTGTATAAAGTTGGATTTTATTATTCCATAACCCTATTTTATACATTAAAATACTTCATTCACATGTTATTGGAAAAGGACAATAGATTCTTTTTCATGAAAATTGGCTTAAAAATTCAAACAACAAAAAAAATAACCATGTGTAAAAACTTTTGTACTTAGTTGCTAGGGAACCAAAGCCACACATCATGTTCATTAGGTCCACAGCTTTCTGTTGTTTATAGATGTTAGGGAGTTTATAAAATAATATCAAGATTATAAAAATTTGTGATGTGGATTTGCCTGTTCAAAATTCCTGGAAAAATAAAGAAACGGTGAAAGGGTTAATGCTGTTGTATCCGAAGAAACTGGGGTCAAGACTAAAAAGCCATGATTTTAGGAGAAAAAGGAACCCACGCGCATTTAAGAGGCATACATACCATACATACATATATATAACATATACCTGATTTTGCATTGTCCACCACTAATACTGTTTCACTCGCTTGCCAATACATTCATAAAAACTCAAATGCTAGGTATACTTCAAATGAGACTTACAAAAGCTTGGAAAGTGGGCAGCATGGACCTCAGAAACAGAAGAAGTGGGTTAGAACCATCCACGTTCGACTCCCGACTACGACGAGGAAGGGTGTAACCAGAGGTGGAGTCTGGTGGAGGTAATGGATCGTGCATCATTATGGCCGATTCTGTAATGTTCTGTTAAAAAAAAAAAAAAATTCAGAAATAGAATCTTGATCAGTTTGCCAATAGCATTAACTCAATTCTGAGGGGACCTAAACTGGTTTAAAAAGTTAGACCTCCCAACCAGTTATAACATTTTGTATGTATAGTTTTTTATTGAAACGGAGAATACCATTTGCAATATTCCAATAATCTGAAGAGGGTGTGGCAGTGCCTGTGAAGTTGGCCCTTCTACATGTCCACATGTTATAGACAAAATAAAGTTCCGGATTCTGTCCAGTTGTACGGCCGTACTGTTTTGACTAAACGGCCGACACCGTTTACTAAAAATGGTAAAAACAACAACAAAAACAAACAAAAACAAAACAAAAAAACAACAACAGTAACAAAAACAACAACAACAAAAAAAAAAAACGGTTAAGCTTTTCCGTCAATTTACTGATAATATCTAGCTAGGAGCTCTTCCATAGCTATACCAGCAAGCTAAGGCCTTGTATCACCCGTTAAACGTTACGGGGATAGTGCAAAAAAGCTTGTACAAAAATACAACTTGTTTCTATACAGCTTCACTCCAAAGTTTCACAGCCACACAGCTATAACCAGGTCTGCACTTCGTAGGTATTCTGTTAGCTACTGATGGACTCCAGTAGTAAAAAATCTAAGCCTGAGAAGGCCCAAACATTGAGAAAACATCAATATTGTGCAGTAGTCGAGCTAACAATTCTCCGTGAGACAACTTCGAAAAGCATGGCTTCAATTTTTTACCTGAAAATCTTTGTCTCCAGGAGCCTATAAACAAAAAAATCAGAACGTTTTATTGGATAAATGATTTTTTTTATGTCTTTGAGCGAGGCATGCAGTTAACGAGAAAGATTAATATGGTAACACAGTCGAATGGAACGATCAATTATGTACATATGTTTTAATCAAACGGTGTACCGTTTTATTCTCCCGTTTTTAATCGTGTGACGGCCTTTCCTATGGGATGGAATTCGGAACTTTATTTTGTCTCCTACTGTACATGCTGTATACTTACTCTCGGAAGGCTGGCAGTGACATGCTCATAGTCAGACAAGATCACATGCCTACAAATGTTCCTTGGTGTGCCCACGTAGCGCCGCTCCCTCCTGCAAATTCACAAGATAACTAAGTAACTGTGTCACATCCCCACCCCCCCTCCCCCTCTATAGGGTGTCATATTTCAAAATTCTATGAGATTCATAATAACAGCAATTTTCTCAATTCTAACTGCCAATATTAGGTTTAATTAATACTTAACCCGACATTTCAATTTGCTGAGGATAAAAAAATGGGTTAGGTCTTCATTAAACATACAGTATGATAGCTGTTAGAACTGATAAAATGTGCTATTATTATAATTATTTCAGTCAAGAGATTCATATTGGAAACGTATGGAACAAACTAGGATTTAGGTCAATAGAGTAAACTTCAGATAATTATTGATTTTCAATTACATAATACAGAACTCGGGCACCAACTAAAATGTAACACACTTTGTTTCAGTATAATCCTTGGACGCTATCTATCGATTCAACCACTTACTTCTCAGCTGATTCTAACACTAGAGGGTCCTTAGCATCCACTCTTCTTACCACTTCTCTTGCATTCCTCTCCAACCAGGTCAACACCTACATGTATGTATATGCATCACTAGTTCCAGACAAGGACATGCTAAAAACGTGACAGTTTAAGTTATGAAGGGAAAATAAAAGGCTATCATTTACAAGCTCATCCTCTAATGGGCTGAACATTCCTGTATGTATTCTACATAAAGGAACCAGTCTAAGTAGTATTAAACCATAGTAGTAACCAAGGAGCCATAGTTTGATACAAGTACATATCTGCCCAGATCTGCTGTTGACAGACAGGATGAGTATAGTGACCATAACACAACATACACACACACACACACACACACATACATACACACACCTCAGGGATCTTCCATAGTGAGTGACTTCTCTCAATGAATAATTTGAAAAGAAGTTGCAAAGCAGAAGGATCCCTAAAGTAAGATAAATACAATGCTAAACATGACTAATTACCAACACGGGACAGATGTGATAAAAGCTCACACCTCTGAGACTCGGCTATACAGCAGTAGCTAGAGCAGGGCCAAACCTAATTATTACAGCTAAAATAATAAGTTAAGGAGTTGCCCTCTCCTAATCGAAGTACACACATTTTAAGTATTGTGTCAATTTTATTATTGACTATAAATACACACACATACATACTTGTTAGAGTTCCATCCAGAGAAGTAGGCGTGGTTAGACACCAAGGGGTCAAGGGTGACTCCGCACTTGTCCATGAGCGGGACGAGCATATTGGGGAACATGATGAGTGCGTCTTGCAGCTCCTGATCACTCTGGAGGAGACACGCCCCTTCCTGAGGGTTGGTGGACGCTGAGCTGGCGTCCTTGGTTGCAGTGCAGGATGTATGGAACCTGGCCAGAGGGATGGAGAAGGCAAAGTTGGGAAGTTGACTCAAGTTTCTAGTACTCTGGAAATAACGATCAAAGACGTATTAAATTGGTATTTATAACTTACTTTGTTCCAACTAGTAACCTCGACCAGAAGCTGGCCAATAAAAAAAAATAAAGTGCTGAATTTTTAACAATGAATTCCTTTACCAGAACTAAACAGACCGAATCATTCTGCCATCAAATGATATGATTAATAGTAACGTTCACAAACTATATTGAATTATTGGTCTATGCTACAGTAAGCAAGTAAAATCTCAAAACAGCAGCAATTTACTTCTACTGGGCGGGGTCAAGTACTTAGGTTTAATAGAACCAGCTCCCTAATTTACCCAGAGTAATAAATAACAAACACAGTGTCTAGGTATAATCAGACGGTGCCTGCGTGAGCAGGTAACGTCGATGTCTTTTTTCGTTGATGTCTCGAGTTGTCAACTTGAACATTTACATATAATGCACAAACTTTTTCATTCACCTTAGTTACGTTACTTTACACATTTAGTATTGTTCTAGCATGTTGTAGTCATATTTACTATCATGATTTAACCAATTGAAATGTGTGAATTATCACAGAACTAGTCCTTCAATAACTATTTCGAAACCTAGTGTTGGGATTTACCACCCCAACACATAGTGAGATATTGTATATACTCATTATTGTGTCTTTAATAATGAAATAGAAATTTATTTTTTTAACTTGAATACGAAATATAAATTGAAAAAAAAAATCAAAATTTTCAGTCCATGGACCTTCTTCAGTGATATTGAAGTAGTGACTAATGGCCTCAGGTAATAAATGATGCTGTTGATAGCAAACACAGTTTTCCCAGGAGGGCTGAACACTGAGGTGAGTGTTATTAAAAAAAAATTAATGAACATCGATAACGGGCTCAGAGTTCACCCCTCCTGGGAAAATTTTGAAGAAGGTCTACAAACTGAAAATTTTGATTATTTTCAATAATATTTCAGCTATATTGCGTATTCAAGTTATAAAAACAACTCATTCTATTTCAGTAATATTTGCATTCAATATCCCCAGTCTGCACAGCAGCTCCCTCTCTCACCTCCCACTGCTGGTAGAGGTTGAGGAGAAAGTCGTACTGGTCGCATCGTAAGGCATAGTAATCCATCATCAAGAGAATACACAGAGGATCTCCTTCAGGATCTAGACTACAAACAAACAAACAAACAAACAAACAAACAACAACCCAGAACATGTCACTCCTAATCCATGGTACATACAATCTACTTCACTTGCAGACTTAGTAAGTGAATGTTAGACGTCAACTGTACCACACTACTAGGTGCTTGTTGTCGTCCAATATAATTTTTTAAATTGAGCGAAACAAGGGTATATTGGCTGCTTACAAAAAAATATTGAGAAAAGTAACTAGTGATTCAAGAGCATTGGAGAGTATCTTACCACTGAAGATTAAAGGGTTTTAATTCACTATATGGGCATACAGTTATGTACATCACGGAGTGGAGGTTGATGAAATTTACACAACAGACTGGGGATAGTGTACTCTTTATGGACCGAACGGAGGGAGTGGTGCAAACCGACTTGTACCATGGCTCTCCGCTTAATAATCACTAATTTTGATTGGACTGTTCACTTGTGGGTATAATTACATTCACTGCGAATGGAGCAATTTGATTGGACAGTTAAAATGAACCATGATACCAATATAATGTATAGAGAGTAAAACCCATTATTATGTATCAACAAAGTAGTTGACTTCTTTCTTCCACACAGTATGGTAATGTGCTCTATTGATTTTAAAATAATACGTGATTGGATGTGGAGAGAGAGAGTGAGGGGACAGGAGCCAGTAAGGGTGGGCAGTGGCACAGAGATGAGCAAAATAATTGCAAATGAAGTCAATGGGATAGTTTTGACCTGTAGCCTTCTTTTTGGATACAATCTTACGTTGTTGCAGGTGAAGCCTTAGTCTTGAACTAACTTTATCATTAGCTGTAGGACTAATTGAAAAAACAACAACAGCTTCTTCACTTCAATACAAGCTTCCATAGAGCAAAAGTCACTACTTCCACAATACACCACATCAGCAATATTGCAGTCTATTCCACCTATTACTGTCTAAACATTTACATTGGTATGTACATGAAAGTTTAACAAAGGCACATGCAACACTTATAAGGCTAACAATGACTGCATCATACTGAACCCAAAGTCTCCTCACTTCAAGGTGAAAGTAATTCATGTTACATCAATACAAACTGCTTTCCTTACCTCAGTATAAGTTTGCTGAACTCCAAGGCAGTTCTGTGACATCCTAGACGCACACACACACACACACAGCACACACACACACACATGTCCACTATCCATCTTCTAATAACGACCCAACTAACCTTTTCTTCCCACATAAAAAAGGTGGCGAAATAAGGCAATGAAAAAAGGCCTGCGAAAGAAATATCGAATATTAATTTCTGCACAACAACTACAAATATGTACGTACAAGTATACATGTACAATCATTTCAAACTTCGATGCTACCCAATAAATGTTGAATTATCATATCTTCAACCCTTTACCTGTTTTCAGCTATCTTATAGTCGAGTCTGCAGTTGCCGTGTGCCATATTGAAGAGAGTGTGGAAGTTACATTCAAAACAGTATAAAGCTCTCTCTACACACACACAACAATATAATTATTACATGTGGTACAACACATTCAGTACGAACATTGTAAAGATGGTGAAATGTACAAAACTCAAATTTCTTCAAACTCTTCCAGTTGAAAAAACAAAACAAAATAAAACAAAACAAAAATTCATTACAACATACATTTTAAAGCACACTTCAGTACAATACAAATCTTGCCCTAAGAGGAGAGGGAACTGGATATTAAAGGGGAATTCAATTAATGCTTGCATGCACAAATCTTGGTTTCCATCAAAAGCTTAGCAGGTAAAACTGTTGAATCTAGTTTTCTGGCAAAAAATTCACTAGAACACTAGAAGGAAAACAAATGCAAATACATACATATGTACACATTTTCTCCTCCCATGCAAACAAAATCACTCATGAGTCCTTGTAATTAACCTATTATTTTACATATATACTGCAATTATAGAACCTAGTGATGAAGACTTCAAGCGATTTCAGGTACTTTCAAGTAATTCTCTCAATACTTTTATAGAAATGTCTTCATTAATTAGTGCTACAAAAGGCATTTTTTAAGTTCATGCTCATATTTATTAAGGATCATTTAGCTTTTAGTTTCAATCCATTTTTATAGTTCATAACACAACACTCTTTCATGCACACACATCATACTGATATGATGGCCCTACTCAGTCTGACTTACCAATGAGCTCTGTGGCCATCTGCAGATCTTCACTCATCTTACACACTTCACTGAGTTGTAGCAGAGAGTCAATATGGAAAGGATGGGCACGCAGTACAACCTAACACACACACACATATAAGCACACACGCAGGATTGTTGGTGTGTAGCCATAATTCATGAATTGATCACGTTTACTAACCGCGATGGCATTAGGGTCAAAGGTCTCCACAGCTTCTAGGAACTGAAACTGGACCTTCTGGTATTCTGATGAATGTTTGAAACAAAAATATTGACAGCTGCAGTACAAGCACAACAAACAACACCCACACATAATTGACCTATTGTGTACATGTGCATTAGGCCGCAAAACAACAGCTACTATTAAAGCAATACATAAGCAGCAGGGATATTTTTAGGCATTTTTAGGGGGAGAGGGACATTAAAAAGAAATAATGACCTTAATGGTGACTTTTGCCTAAAATATTTTTTTTCATCAACTTCAATGGAAATTGTAAGCCTTCCCTGAAATTTTGAAATGGTAATTTGACCCAACAATTACCCTGCTCAGCTTTGACTTTTTTCCCCGCAATATTATGGAAAATCAGCCTAAACGCGGCAAATAATTTTTCCCAGTATCCATGAATGAAGTCTTACAGGTCAATAAAAAAAATTTTTTTCCTTCTTATGACAGAAATGGATAAATTATTGTTAGTTCTAGCTTATGGTGCAGCTGTAAGCTCTGGCGAGCTCTAGAACTCATGCTATGACGAGGAACACTTACAAGTCAGCCTCGTGTATGGAGTGTTGCAAGAAAGCTTTTGGTAAGGTATTCACTTACCAAAGGAAAAATAACTGTATTTGCTATACGGCAGTTGATATTGAACAGGTAGACAAATAATCTTACCAACGTCCTATCAGGTGGTCCTGTACCCTCTGTGACAACAGGGCACTCTGTCTATCCTGTTTCCATACTTGCAACCTAAGCTAATTGCGATACAAAGCTAGAAACGCAGCAATCTGAGAAGAGTTCAATTACTAGTCTGCATTATCCGCATATTCACGCCCTTCTCACCACATACATAACTAGAGCATAGTTTCTCAAAGGGGCCTAAATGAAGCCCAGTTTACTTCTTTCAAGCCACCAGCAACTGGATTTGTTTATAGTGTCACGGGGATGCCCGGTAATACTATACGGACTATAAGACACGCCCCATAGCCCTAGCAACTCCTTTACGTAGTGTCTCCTCAAAATCAGCAATAATAAATTGAACAAAAGTAATGAATTGTTGTAATGCGTAGGGTGAAGACGGTTAGTGTTACAGCTTCCAAATTTGGGGGATGCAATCTCAAGGCCCCGTGCAACCTACCGGTAGAAAAAAAAAAACATTAGTGGCCGATTAACTGCAAGTTAGGCGGGGTTAATCCCAGGCGGGAACTTCTATGGGTGCGGTTAAGGATACCGGGTGGGCGCAGGCGCACTAGGCCACACGGGTGAAAGAAGCCATTTGCAAGCTCTGGGAAACCAAACAGAAGCAGGGTAACTTTGAGCTTAGTTTGTTGAAGTATCAATCACTTCGGAATGGCCGAGGACAGTGGAGATGTGCACCGAGACACCCCAGTTGTAAGTCCCGAGCTAGTCGCCTGTATCCAAAGGATTGTGGCTGGGGTGATGGACGCTCACAGTGCCGAGTCTGCTCGGGCCCCCGTGGGGACCGTCCCTCCAACTAGCGGTGGCACTGGCTCAGGTAGGCATCACAGTTTTTTGGCTTCCCTTGCTGGGTTGGTGTTACCCTGATCGTGGGCCTTGTTGGTCACAGTGCTACCTTCCTTCTCACTCTCTCGACCCCCCTGTCCTTTCACCTTCCCATTACCTTTGTCTCTCGCCCTACCTCCTTTCTTTTCTCTTTGATCTTAGTCGACCCTATTTGTCATAACGACCTGGTGGGATTGTGCTATTGAGGGTGGCGTTACCCCCTCAGCGAGCATTGGTGGAGTGTTTCCCCTTGCTCTTGCTGCCTTTTGCTTGCTTTGGCCATGGTCATCCATGAGTGCTAGTCTTTGATGGACATATGCACTCATGGTTTAGGTCCATGGGTTTGTGCTCACTGCGTTGTTGTTGCGCATGTGTAGGTGCAGGTTTGGGAGTGTTCGACCCAGACAGAGTGCGTGAGTTGGGTCTGCCCACCCTCCCGAGTGCACCAGTGGCGGTGGAGCAAGGAACTGCTGGTTCCTCGAGTGTAGCAGTGACACCTGCTGAACCTAGCAAGTCAGTCAGCGAGGATGCCCCAAAGGGACCTCGGAAGTTCATGCTGGGAGTGAATTCCCCGGTTGTGCCGTCGCGGATCGTGAAACGGATCCTTAGTGCAGATTTTGGGGACATGGCTGAGCTGTCCAATGAGAACCTTGAGTCGGAGAAGAGGCGATCTGGCGAAGGGGAGGACACTAAGTCAACCCCTCGTGTTAAGTTACGCCCTCTCCCAGACCTGCTAGCATGGTCTCGTGCCTTCACACTGTATACAGGTGTGGTGCTCAGCAAGTACCCTGGTAAGGGCATGGAGCTGGCGGCGTATCAAGCCATGATCTTGCACGGGCCAGATACGTGTGACTGGTGGAGGACGTATGACCCACAGTTTCGTGAGCAGTTCACGGACTTGGAGTCGGCAGACTTCACAAAAATAGATCAGACGTTGTATTCCCGGTCCCTCTGGATGGCTAGTACTATGGGGAGTCCTCGGGTGGCCACACCCACGAATGTGGAGCACGCCATGCAGCCTCGGGCGAAGAGACGTAGAATTCAGGTGTGCTATGTGTGGAACAATGGGAAGGTGTGTCCCGTTCTTCCGTGCCGCTATGTGCATTCATGTGCAAAGTGTGGAGGAGACCACAGGAGGTCTATGTGTTCCCCCCACACAGCGTCAGATGCTACTAGCGGGACAGCAGCAGACTGATCCGGTCCTGCGGCGCTCAACTCTCCATGCTTCCAGCATTGGATTGAGTGACTCTGTTACATTTACATTATGCTATTTGTGCTGACTGATTGTTTTGTTGCTGTTGCAATTCACTGTGTTGCTGATTGTGACGGTGTGCTCTTATTCATATTTTGTTAAGGGGGGATGTCAGTTGTACATCTTGTTTAGAATGTAGGAGGCAGTAGTCTGTTTTATCTCTTACGAGTAGTGCTAGGTTGGTAGGGGACGTCAGCGCCCTGTCCGCCGTATACTATATAGGTAGTGGCCGTACTAGGCAAGGGACGTCAGTGCATTTCCTGTTTATAATGTAGGAAGCAGAGCTGGGGCCTATGCGTACACGCATCATTTGCTGGCTCTCGATGGCAAGAGGCCGGAGAACCGGGTGCTCCCGGCGATACCTGGGTGGAGCCATGTCGAATCTCCGATGCTACCTGAGGCTTGGGAAGTAGCCTTGGCAGGCCACCCGGATGACGCCTATCGCATGTACCTGGTAAAGGGTTTACGTGAGGGCTTTCGGATTGGCTTTGGGTACGGGTCATGTCAATGTACGGGTGCAAGCTCCAATATGCACTCGGCTGAAGAAAGACCCAGCATTATTGCAGAATTTTTAGCGTCCGAGCTGAGATCAGGCAGAGTGCTGGGGCCCATTGACCCAAGTAGCGCCGTAGCCATACAAGTGAACAAGTTGGGGTTAGTCCCGAAGGGACACCAACCTGATAAGTGGCGTCTTATCGTTGACCTCTCATTCCCATCGGGAGGAAGTGTAAATGATGGTATCGATCCTGCTCTGTGCAGTCTGCACTACACATCTGTAGACGAGGCGTGCAGGAGAGTGCTGGCGCTAGGTCGGGGTGCCATATTAGGCAAGTTCGATGTCCAGGGTGCCTTCAGGACAGTTCCTGTTCATCCTGAGGACCACTGGTTGCTCGGTATGAGGTGGCAGGGCAATACCTATGTGGACAAAGTCCTTCCATTTGGTCTCCGCTCTGCCCCCAAGATCTACAATGCAGTTGCAGACGGCCTTCTTTGGATCCTGAGAGCTCAGGATGATGTGAATAGTATCCATTACCTGGATGACTTCTTCGGAGCTCCTGACACTCCACAGTGTGAAGTTTCCCTGAGCAGAGCCTTAGCTCGCTGTACACGCCTGGGTGTGCCTGTTGCCCCGGATAAGACTGATGGCCCAAGCATGGTCTTAGTATTCCTAGGCATCCAGCTTGACACACGGTCCTTGACAATGAGTCTCCCCTCATCCAAGTTGGAGAGGCTACGGACGACTATCCGGATGTGGATGGGCAAAAAGTCATGTTCCAAGCGGGAACTACTGTCGATCATTGGTCAGCTCCAGCACGCATGTTGTGTGATCAGACCTGGCAGGGCATTCCTCAGGTGCATGATCGACCTGTCGAAGAGGGTGAAGGAGCTGCACCACAAGGTGCGTCTGAAAGCTGCATTCCGCTCGGACCTCAGGTGGTGGGGTTGTTTCCTTCCTATCTGGAATGGAGCATGCTCTATGGCCGGTGCGGCTCTGAGAAAGCCACAGGTTATTTTGACTTCCGATGCCTCCGGGAGTAGGGGGTGCGGGGCGTACACGTCCACTGGGGAGTGGTTCCAGTTGGCACTAATGGAGGACTGGAATGTGGTACACATTACTGTGAAGGAGCTCGTGCACACCAGTGATATGTACCTCCCATCTGGCCAGAAAAAAGGACAGATATCGCATCAGGTGCATGGCCCGATCCATCCTACTTCTACCAGAGTTTATAATGGCCACCACAGCAGCATTGTCACAGCGGCATTGCGCTGTGAGACCCTTCCCTCTGGGCCCCCACATGGCCTCCCACATGGCCACCCCAAGCACGATAGGCAGCACACATCAGGGGGGTGGATAATGGTGCAGTTGATGCACTTTCACGTAATGACCTACCTTCTTTTCAGCGCTTGGTGCCAGATGCAGCCAGGGAACCGTGCAACTTCCCAGCACAACTACTCCAGTGTGTGGTGTCCAGCACTCCAGATTGGACACAGATAGACTGGATCAAACTGTTCAGTCTCTGTTTGTGAGTGGGCTGGCCACCTCCACGCACCAGACATATTCAAGTGGTCAACGCAGGTACCTTCGCTTCTGCGAGGCAATGAGTGTGCAAGCGCTATCAACCAGGGAGGAAGTGCTCTGCAGATTTGTCGCTCAACTGGCCCAGGATGGCCTCAAACACCGCACGAGACGTACATGGCAGGTATCCGTCATCTCCACATTGAAAAGGGCCTTGGCGATCCATTCCTGCCTTCACTGTGCAGACTGCAGTATGTACTTCGTGGTGTGAAGCGGACGCAAGCAGTTGTGGGTGGAAATTGTCAACAGCGCCTTCCCATCACTCCTTCATTACTGAGGGTCGTTAAGGGCATCTGGAATCGTGATTCTGATGACCCAGATCTGACAATGTTGTGGGCAGCCTGTTGCTTAGCCTTCTTTGGTTTCATGAGGGCTGGGGAGCTGACAGTCCCGAGTGACCAGGGCTATGACCCCACCATTCACCTGTCCTTGGGTGACATATCCGTTGACAATCCAGCTGATCCGGGGGTGCTGGGGGTCCGGCTGAAGGCGTCGAAGACAGACCCATTTCGAAAGGGTATCTCCCTCTTTATTGGGAGAGTAGCATCTGACATCTGTCCCGTGGCTGCTATGCTGGCGTATGTACCTGCTGGTTAGAGGCCACCAGTCCGGTCCCCTATTCATATTCAGGGATGGACGATTCCTGACACGTCAGCGGCTGGTGGTTGCAGTACGAGATACCCTTCGGTGGGCTGGCGTGGACGCCAGTCTGTACGCTGGCCACAGCTTTAGGATCGGAGCAGCCACTACTGCTGCCGCTAGAGGTGTGGAGGATTCTGTGATCATGACACTGGGTAGGTGGAGGAGTCTGGCCTACCTGGACTATGTGAGGATTCCACGTGAACAACTGGCCAGATATTCCACCATGCTGTGCTGACTATGTCATTCTGACTCTTTCAGAGGTGTGCTATTATACTAATGTCGTGTGTGCTGAGCATGATTTGTCCATTGTGGAGTTAGTATGTACATAGTATGTGGAGGGGTGCTGGCTTGGGCATGGTCGTGCCTCCTGTGGCGGGATTAATGGGGCGACCCGCCCCTTTAATTATCTTCAATTAGGACCTGTTAATTGGGGGAGGGGTTCTAGGCAGCCACCCTAGCCAAACCAACTCAGCAACTAGTGCTGGGGAAATAAGTAAATTAATAGTGGTTACCAGTTCGTGGGTAAAGGTGGTAAGTAGAGTGAGAGCTGCAGGATTAAATGCCGTGTTTAGGCTGATTTTCCTAAAACCGGTCACAAATGTGCAAAACCTTACAATAGATTAAGAATGTAAAGTACTGTTACGTAGTTAAATAACCACATGCCTAATAAAACATTTCCCCTGTGCTAACCTTTCTTTACTCTCTGTTAGCTCAATGATACGATAGATATACAGTATTTCTTATACACATGTATTACATGTAACTAACCTGTCTTTACTCTCGGCTAGCTCCATGGTAAGCCCCGCCTTGTCCATCTTGGGCCAGGTGTCTTTGGGAGTCACAAATCTATTGCCAAATATACATATACATAGATATACATACTCGGATGGAGACAAACCACCAATGTATTATATACATACATAGAGTCCCATTACTGAGATGGGAATAATGCTATACATAAAAAACAACACAAAACAAAAACAGGGTAATAGAATACCTAGACCGCAGATGGTAAAGGGTTTCCTGTTAGCACACGCTCAGAAGGGGCATTTCACGCGCATGGCAGTTACGAGGAACAGCTGTTTTTGATTTATTTTTTGTGTTGCTGCTTAAGTGTTTTCCTGTAGCGAGCTACAATGGCTGCAAATAGTCCAAGCTCTGGCCTAAGGATTGTACCAAAACCCAACACAGCTTCAATGGTGTGGACTTAAGTCATGCTTATCATCTCAGTCTTCCTCATCATCCCAGCCAACAATCATACATGTTATGGAGAAGTTGAAGCCATATAACAGAGACAGCAAAAAGTGGAACGACTTGACAGACTCCATCACATTTTGCTTGTGTAAGGACATGCTTCCTATTTACACAGTAGAGAAGCCTGAGTTTCAATGGATGTTGAAAAGTTTCGACTCTGTTGTGGACCCTTTACCAACTGAACATTCATATATATACCACCTCACCTGTATCACGTGATTAAGTAGTTTTAGTAAGTTTTTGTCTCATGTCACTCTTCCGAATTGTACTTGACCTTTCAATAATATAACTTTGTCAGTCTGACTAAATACTGTAGGGAAGTGTAGCTAGCTAACCGCTAAGCAGCCCCACAATTGGTGACCCCGACGTTCTTTGAATGCGGACTTCCCATGTCCAGAAGCAGTAGTCCTCCCGTCGGACGAGAAGTTTCCGGTGGCCGTGACGTGGCTCCACCCATCGACCCGCCCACCGCTTCAGCTGTTTCAACTACACTGAAATTACCACCGTTCTGGCCCGCGGATCCAGAGATTTGGTTTGCACAGGTGGAAGCTCAGTTCTCCTGCCGCCGGATCACCGCTCAGAAGTCTAAGTTTGACCACGTCGTAGCCTGCCTCACCCCACAGTTTGCTGCAGAAGTACGGGATCTGTTGCTCAAGCCCCCAGCGGAGTCTCCCTATGACCAGTTGAAGGAACGGCTCACGAAACGGACCACAGCTTCAGAGCAGTGTATGCTTCAGTTGCTCTTCACTAGGGAAGAGTTAGGTGATAGGAAGCCAACCCAGCTTCTACGCAGGATGCAACAGTTAGTTGGTGATCGACCGGAACTCACTGATACCTCTTTCCTCCAGGAGCTCTTCCTGCAAAGATTGCCCAGTAATGTACGCATGGTCCTAGCATCCACACCTGACACAACACCTCTTGAGAAATTAGCAGAGAAGGCTGACAATGCCATTGAGGTTGCTGCACCTTCCATAGCTAGTGTGCAGTCTAGTGCATCACGTTCTGCAAGTTCTGCATCAACCAGTGCCAGGTCGGCCACCCCAGTTGCCACTCCTGCGGCTCTGTCAACAGAAATAGAGCAGCTCCGGCAAGAGATTGCTCGTCTTCAAGCCTCTGTTACGCAACTCGCCCGTTCCCGTTCGTCCTCCCGTTCCAACACTCGCCCGTCTCGTCGTCCACAGACACCGCCAGCACCTACGTCCGATTCTACGGATTCATCAAATGACTCCTCTACAGCTCTCTGCTGGTATCACTGATCTTATGGAGATCAAGCCCAGAAGTGTAAGCCCCCTTGCGCCCGGCAGTTAAACCCTCAGGCCGATCGCTAGCGGCGACCAGCGTCACCGGCCAACAACCCCAAGGTTGCCTATTTTACATACGAGATAGATCCTCTTCCCTCTGTTTTCTTGTCGACACCGGTGCACAGGTCAGTATTGTACCTCCCACCAGTTCAGACCGAGCAGCCAAGCAGAGGGATTCTCCTCTTCAAGCCATTAATGGTACTAACATACCGACTTTTGGGGTACGCTCGCTTACACTTGATATTGGTCTACGTCGAACATTTCGTTGGGTGTTTGTCATTGCTGACATTCCCCGTCCAGTTCTTGGTGCAGACTTCTTGTACCATTTCAACTTGCTAGTTGACCTGCGACTTATGCAAGGAATAGTCTGCAGGGACAACGAGACAACTGGCATTGCACGTCTTCCTGTGGATAGTTCTAACCCGTATACTCGCCTGCTGTCGGAGTTCTCATCGGTTACTCAACCGTGCTCTTCCGAAAACCCAGTCAAACATACGGTCACACACCATATTGTGACAACAGGCCCAGCAGTATTTGGACGCACCCGTCGCTTGGCTCCGGAACGCCTACATATCGCCAGGCAGGAGTTTGACCACATGTTGCAACTGGGCATAATTCGACCATCTTCCAGTAGTTGGGCGTCTCACCCGCACATGGTGCCCAAACGCACACTGGGAGATTGGCGACCGTGTGGTGATTTTTGAGCACTCAACAAGGTTACAGTGCCTGACAGGTATCCAGTCCCCCATCTGCATGACTTCACTGCGACACTTCAAGGTACGACTATATTTTCACACATAGACTTAGTTCGCGCCTATCATCAAATACCTGTTGCACCGGAAGACGTACATAAAACTGCAGTGACCACCCCTTTTGGTCTTTTCGAGTTTGTGCGTATGCCCTTTGGGTTGCGAAACGCTGCACAAACGTTCCAACGTTTTATTGATCAAGTTCTACATGGCCTGTCATTCTGCTATCGATACACTGATGACCTTCTCATCGCCAGCTCATCACCGGAAGAACATCTCGAACATCTTGGCCTAGTCTTACAGCGTCTTCATGATCATGGCATAGTGATCAACGTCCACAAGAGTAAGTTTGGTGTTCCCTCACTTGACTTCCTGGGTTATCATGTGGACTCAACTGGAATCCGGCCATTGGACAACAAGATTGAAGCCATTCGAGACTTTCCCCAGCCTACCAATCAGCGGGACAGATAAACAGCATTGCCGACGAAATAGAGTGGCAGGTATTTGCTCGGAAGGTTAAAATAGCTCACATGTTGCAGTAGAAACTGAGCACTTGCCACTATTACCACAGTCCATATTAGAGTTAGCAGAGCTGCACCTGAAGATAGACATCTGTCAGCCTTGCTGCATCTTCTTGCACAAACTGACTGGTCCGATTTTACACCCAGAAGTTTCTGTCTTTCACAGTTAGACATGGTTGAGAAAATTGTGATTATGCTGTATGTCTAATGTGTGCATTAATCCTGATTCCTTTTGCAGTCATAAAGCAAGTTGTAATTAAAACTTTGTAGTAGGATTGTTTCTACATATGGCATGTGGTATACACACATATATACAGTACTTCAGATCATCGTAAATAAGCTAGCCAGTACATGCAACAATAACTTGTTATATTCATCTCTGAATAAAAAATCCATTTGGAACTTTCGTACCACCAAACATCCACAAAAATCCATCCCCCGCGATGGAGCTAGCTACGCAATATGTGTGTATGGTAAGAGGTCGTCATTGGAAGTTCCGCGCATAACGGAAAGGTAGCAGGGGGTGGGGCTGCAACAGCTCTCCAATCAGCTGGTAAGTGCCTCTTTTCTCAAGGTGATCCAAATGGCAATAAGTTAGTTTGTTGGCAACCAGGGATGGCCTAATGATTTCCGTTAAACGTCACTACTAAGCACTAATATTGAGATTATTTTGGTAGTATTTAATTACCATACAGTAACTAATCCAACAGGAAGGAGAAGGGTGTTGATGCACTTGACACTACAGCATCATGCAAAAAAAATTATCACTTCCCATTTTTTGTTAAAAAGTAACTTCCATTTTCTTCCAATTTTTTGGTTTGTTTGTTTGTTTTTTGTTTTTTTTCCCCGGTAAAGAAAAAGCAAAAATAGTTTGTAGTGTTTTACCATTTGTCTCTAAAATTAGATTGCTTGCAGTATGTTGGGAACTCCTGCAGTCTTGTTGAAGTTCACTCAGTGGATAAGGATACCTTTCCCTGTTGGACAAACAAAGAATTAACACACACACACACACACAAAAACAAAAACAAAATCGGAGTCTTTCCAGCTACCACTAGTCCCTGCTGTATGTATGCAAAGGTGGATCTAGGGTTTTTAAGGGGGAGGCTCTTTTCAAATAAGTCAAATAGCCAAAATGTTGGCTTTATTTATTTCCTACATATTATATTCTAAATTCATTCATACTATAATTAGCATTATAATGTGACTGTCCAGGACTGAAATGAATGAAACTGCTAAAATCAGGAAAACTAAGAACAAAACCTAATTTACAATGACATTTTTTTTGTCTAGAATAAAGAAACTGAGTGAAAAGGTAAGTTTGTTTTTTTTTTGAGAATAATTTACAAGATTAATTATATAATGAATGTCGAACACAAAGTTTCTGAATCAGAATCCCAACTGAAATATTATAGAATAGGCAGGCTTCGAACGGGATTAGGTAAGGAATTGCTTAATTACTAATGTGACGGTACTTTACTATTTAGTGAGTGGGAAAAGGTACGGGATAGCTCGAACAGCTATGGCATTTAGGGTTGTTGTTGCAAGAAACTATAGCAGTTATTTGACAAGAACTGTATCCAAAAGTCATCACATTTCTCAGGCCAACGCTTATCCACGATTTGATTTTTGCTCAAGGTCATCGCTTTGCTTTTTTTCTCACCGCGAAAACAATGCCAGCCGAAATCTGTGTGTCCGAGCGTCCAGATACCAACCAACTCCCATCCCTTCTTTCTATCCACTTCTAAGATCTGGACCAAGTGCTTCGAGGGCCAGCTACTCGACCAAGCCTGGATATTCGGAGAGAGTCAAAGTGATTTTGAAGGAATACGGGCGTGTTGGATTCGTTTTCTACATGATCGTTTCGCTCACCTCGCTCGGGACGTGTTATCTATTGGTGAACAAGTAAGTTAACTGGCTCTACCTACTAACTATGTGGAGAGGTAGACATTTAATGTTGTTTCTGTGACCATATTTACTATTCTTACCTTACATTGGTGTGACTTAAAACATTCATGTTAGCTGGTACTTGTGAAAAAGAAAAAGGAGGTAGTGTAATAGCGGGAAGTCTACAGTAGTCTGCTGCCATAACTTTCTGATTGATGTGTTGTTTCCATGCAAGAAACAATTTTACTAACTACTACTGTAGAATTAGAAGTCCCTTACCAAGACATTATACTGTATATCTTTTAAAATAGAAATCCCTTTACCAGTTTTCATAGTCTGAGAGTGAGTTTTATGGTTAAAATAATCCTGTTTTGTTTTTCATTTTACATTTCATCTGCAAATTCATACATTGTGACTCAAGAATTTTGTGTGGACTGCTTTGTTGTTCACATTACAATTTTGTGTGTATGTGTGTGTCTTTGTTTATTTGTTTTCACATTGGAACATTTGAAAAAATAGATGAGGCAGTTAAAATTAGTAGTAGTGGTAGTATTAATTGGCGAGCGAGCGACGAGCGAGACTTTATCAGGGGTAACTCAATTGAAAAATTGGGGATATTTGTATATATATATATATGTGGGGATGTATGTATGTGTACTTTGACCCTGGCATTTTTGTGTTAGTTCGGTGGTCAACCCCGTCTCAAACTTTACTAAACAGAATCCTCAGATTTATCGACCATTACCCGTATCACCCTGGAAATTGAACTGTTTATCGTTTTGAATTCTTTTTGCGGCTGCTGTTAAAACTTGAAAACATACCGGAGTTCCATTTCTATTCTAGTTTGTGGCGGTGGTAAGTCAATGCACTCTTTGTCATAGTTATAAGCCTACGCAACAGTATTTACTTGAAAACTCATTGTCCACTAGACTAACCACGAAGGTAAGTCTTGCGTAGGTATGTCCAGTTGTGTGAAAGTATTGTGCGTTTTAGCTACCACTTAGCTAAAGATTATCACAAAGATAACGTTTAAATAACGTGTATTTATTTTTCAATTCAAACAGTTGCGACAAGGGGTTACTATGGCATTGAAATACCTTTACCGTATAAACGTAATTTAAAAACTCGACCTTATTTTTAGTAGCTTTGAGTGTTAGAAGTTAAAATCAATCATTTAATAATTGTGTAGTTTTAGGCTCACTCGCCATTTGTGCTCAAGCACATCACTAGTAGTGTTAGTAATTCCCCCTCCCAAACTCATTAGCACTCATTAACTTTGGCGCTTACTTGTTGATTCTTGTTAATAGTGCGAGTGTGTGTGTGTGTGTGTGTGTGTGTGTGTGTGTGTGTGGCTTATACAGTGGCTTGGATGTGGTGAAGATCCTGAAATACTTCAACGTGGAAATGGAAGAGTCCTCCCTTAGCAAAGGTGCGTCTACATTTGCCATAGCCTACGTGTTCCACAAGTTCCTGCTGCCCGTCAGAGCAACGGTCACCATTGCTGGCGTGCCCATGATCGTGCGGGCATTGAGGAGCCGTGGGTGGATTCAGGAGCCCATGAAGAAGGTCAGAGACTCAGTCAAGAAGCAAGCAACTAAATAACTACAGTATTAATCTCTCTCTGTCCCTCTTTTAATTCCTTCTGCACTCAATCTACACAACTAATACAGAGGTAGTGTTTTGTCGTTCTTGTTGTTGTTTTGTTTTTTCACTCAGGCTTATGCGTACACTGGTTATGTCATAGTGCACACCATTACAATTTTTTGATGACTTGACATTTTTGCTGTTAATGATTCAGTCATTCTCGACTAGTTGTAGACAGAGCCAGTAAGAATCGCGAGTTGAAGATCAAGGAAGCTCTACACATACAGATAACATCTGACAACAACAAGTTTAATAGAGACATAGGTTTAGAGCTTCCAGGATGCTGGCTGTCCATGCTGCGTGCAAATCACCCTGCAGGATATGATAAACAGTAAGCGTGCCCTCCAGAAATCTCGCTGTTACTTGTGTTATTATATCACCATGAAGAATTCGACCTCAGTTGACCCCTGAAGAGGACTTCAGCATAAAGTCGAAACGTCGGGTTAAGTTATAATTAAAAATATTGGCTGTTAAAAAGAGAAAAATTTTCTACTATAATATTATGTTGCTGTTGTCATCTATAATTCAACTTGCTGTAGGCTGTGTATAGCAACATAGCTGAGCGACAAAGTTCTTCTTGTTAGAATTAAAATGCCACACCCACTCACTCGCAGAGCATAAATTATGGGATAAAATCATATCGAATATTTTTGAATGAATAAAAACATAGCTTATTGCTGAATGATCAAAAATTGGTGCAAAAAAAAAAGTAATTTAATGAGCAGAAAAAGAACAAATAAAATAATGCCAATAAAAACAATAAACATGAAATTGTTTACAAACAAATGATACAATCTGATTTGCTGATGGTGATATATACTTGTTTATGTCCTTGAGCTGTGGTTGAAATGTTCCAATTCTTCCAGCTCTTCTGGTCTTCCCAATGTCCTGCGAACTGTACAACACATTGTAAATGTTATATTATAACTACATGTACTGCTAGTAAATATAAATAGTGTGTTGAACAAAACCACATGTGTCACTCGATGATCTGTTAGTGCAGCCTTCAACAATTGACACTTTGCTAAAATCACTATATTACGCTGAGCTGGTGTGGATTTTTTGTTTATTTTATTATTGGTTTTTGTTTTCTGTTTGTTTTGCCATTAGTCCCTCATCCCTATCCTTACTAATTTTCTTCTTGACGACCGTCTTTGCTCCTTTCTTCCTGCTCTTGAATCCCTTCATTTTCTTGATCTCGTCCTTGACCACCTGGTTTGCCAATATGGCCACCAGGTCCGCCTCAGCACTGTCTATGTCGTCAGTTCCCCCTCCCACTGCGCCCGGCGCAAAGGATGAAACCGAGTTCTTCTTGTTCTTCCCTTTACTTTCTTTCTTGCAGTCCTTGGCCTCCTTGTCTTTGTGCTTTCCATGACCTGTGAGGTCCAGGATCTTATCCTGCACAATCATAATAGGATTTATAAGTATTAGTATTAGGTCAGGATTCAGGAGAGGGTTTGGTTGAAGTATGTGTTTGTTTGCTGCAGAGCTTCAGTGCAGCCAGTTTGTTTGTAGAGAGGTGAAAAGAAAAAGGTAAAGCTATCCTTTCTTCTTCTTTTTTTTTTTTTTTTCTTCCTCACTTACCAGGGTTTGATACAGGATTTTTTGCTAGGGGGGGGAAAGTCAGATAGCGCGACCTTATAGTTGTATTTTTTTTTGTCCTTGCAATACTAATAATGTAAGGAAATTAAACTTATTGTATTATATTTATGTATTGATCAATTGATTACCTCTAATAAACAGCTTTGTTCATTTTGAAAGCTGAATAGCTCTGACATTAATTAAGCCAGACTCCTAATAGGTTATCCTTCTAGTTTGAATGGAGTAGGTGTATCATTTCATGGATCACCAGTTCCAGTTTGAAAGTTGCTTTTAGCACTGGTCATTGTGAAGCAGCTGCCTGGTTGGTAAGGGTATATTTGTTGCTTTGGCAGACTGTAGAAGTTGCTGAGTAGTAGCTAATAGATATCAGAAAGTATTTTAGGAAAAAGAGACCTTGTGGCTCCAAAGGAAGTGAATCCGAACCAAAAAAAGTAAATGTGATAGCTATGAATCGGTGGAACACAAGGAACAGATTCGAGCAGTGCAGCAGAGAGAGAGTGAGGAGGTGAGGGAGGAAGTGAGGAAGAGAGAAGAGGTGAGGAAAGAAGTGCAGCAGAGGGAAGAAGGGCCGCAGAGGGAAGAAGGGCAGCAGAGGGAAGAAGTGTAGCAGAGGGAAGAAGGCATCAGGGCAATGCAGCATAGAGCCCTATCAAAAATTCTTCTCAAGATCTTGCCAAGAATCTTGATAAGAACAGTGCAAGATTCATGTACAAGAATCTTATAAGATTCATGCCCAAAAATGGGACAAGAATCTTGCAAGAATACTACTAAGATTCATGCAAAAACCTTACAAGTTTTTTTGCAAGATTATTAAAGATTCCTGCCAGAACCTTACGAAATCTGATAAGATTCATGCAAGAATCTTGCAAGATTTAACAAGACTCGTGCAAGAACCATACAAGATCTAATAAGACTCTTGCAAGAACTTTACAAGATCTAATAAGACTCCTGCAAGAACCTTACAAGTCCTAACAATGCAAGAACCTTACAAGATCTAACAATGCAAGAACCTTACAAGATCTAACAAAACTCTTGCAAGAACCTTGCAGGAACCTTTCAAGATCTAATAAACTCGTGCAAGAACCTTGCAAGATCTAACAAGACTCTTGCAAGAACCTTGCAAGATCTAACAAGACTCATGCAAGAACCTTGCAAGATCTAACAAGACTCATGCAAGAACCTTACAAGATCTAATAAGACTCCTGCAAGAACCTTGCAAGATCTAACAAGACTTCTGCAAGAACCTTGCAAGACCTAATAAGACTCCTGCAAGAACCTTACAAGATCTAACAAGACTCCTGCAAGAACCTTACAAGATCTAATAAGACTCCTGCAAGAACCTTGCAAGACCTAATAAGACTCCTGCAAGAACCTTACAAGATCTAACAAGACTCCTGCAAGAACCTTACAAGATCTAATAAGACTCCTGCAAGAACCTTTCAAGATCTAGTAAGAATAATGCAAGAACCTTACAAGATCTAATAAGACTCCTGCAAGAACCTTACAAGATCTAACAATGCAAGAACCTTGCAAGATCTAACAAGACTCGTGCAAGAACCTTACAAGATCTAACAAGACTCCCGCAAGAATCTTACAAGATCTAATAAGATTCCTGCAAGAACCTTACAAGATCTAGCAAGACTCATGCAAGAACCTTTCAAGATTTAATAAGACTCGTGCTAGAAACTTACAAGATCTAGTAAGAATAATGCAAGAACCTTACAAGATCTAATAAGACTCCTGCAAGAACCTTACAAGATCTAACAAGACTCCCGCAAGAACCTTACAAGATCTAACAAGACTCAAGACTCCTGCAAGAACCTTACAAGATCTGACAAGACTCCTGCAAGAACCTTCAAGATCTAATAAGACTCATGCAAGAACATTACAAGATCTAATAAGACTCATGCAAGAACCTTACAAGAGATCTAACAAGACTCATGCAAGAACCTTATAAGATCTAATAAGATTCCTGCAAGAACCTTACAAGATCTAACAAGACTCATGCAAGAACCTTACAAGATCTAATAAGACTTCATGTAAGAACCTTTCAAGATCTAATAAGATTCCTGCAAGAACCTTACAAGATCTGACAAGACTCCCGCAAGAACCTTACAAGATCTAACAAGACTCCTGCAAGAACCTTTCAAGATCTAACAAGACTCATGCAAGAACCTTATAAGATCTAATAAGATTCCTGCAAGAACCTTACAAGATCTAACAAGACTCATGCAAGAATCTTACAAGATCTAATAAGACTTCATGCAGGAACCTTTCAAGATCTAATAAGACTCCTGCAAGAACCTTTCAAGATCTAATAAGACTCATGCAAGAACCTTACAAGATCTAACAAGAGATCTAACAAGACTCATGCAAGAACCTTATAAGATCTAATAAGATTCGTGCAAGAACCTTACAAGATCTAACAAGACTCATGCAAGAACATTACAAGATCTAATAAGACTTCATGCAAGAACCTTTCAAGATCTAATAAGACTCCTGCAAGAACCTTACAGGATCTAATAAGACTTCATGCAAGAACCTTTCAAGATCTAATAAGACTCCTGCAAGAACCTTTCAAGATCTAATAAGACTCCTGCAAGAACCTTTCAAGATCTAATAAGACTCATGCAAGAACCTTACAAGATCTAACAAGAGAGGATCTAATAAGACTTCATGCAAGAACCTTACAGGATCTAATAAGACTCTTGCAAGAACCTTACAAGATCTAATAAGACTCCAGCAAGAACCTTACAAGATCTAATAAGACTCCTACAAGAACATTACAAGATCTAATAAGACTCCTGCAAGAACCTTACAAGATCTAACAATAATGATTTTGTACAAGTCTTACACAAGACCAATGACTTGTGATAACTTGTACAAACTAAAATTAAATATAATTGTAATTCAAAAGCGAAATTTTCTGTTTGACATAAATACGTTAAAAAAAGTAGAAAAAGTTTTGGGACAAAAGTCAAATGAATTAGATAATAATGTTAACAGATTTTACTCTTTAGCTGAAGTTTTTTCTTTAACTGAATCTTTTTCTTCTGATTTTTTTTTCTTTTTTTCTTTTTTCATCTCGCTTGAATCTCTACATTTTTGATTTGCTTTAGCTGTCAGTGTCTTTATATTATAACTGTCTACTCCGAACTTCATGTCTACGGCTTGTAATAGCTCTTCTACTCTTTTGTGATCCAATGCAGGTTTAGTGCTTTTCGGGGACTTTGACTTGAATAGTAGTGAAGTGGCCATCTCTTGTTTAGTGAACAAGATATCCATCCCCTGTAGAGCGAATTGGTATGGATCCCTTGCAGCCAATCGCTGCAATTTTTTTTCGTTCTCACTCTCTTCTGACTTAATTGTGGAAGTAGATGGATATTCTTCTTTGTAGCAAGATTTTATGCTTTTCTGTAATTCGTTTATTTTTTAATCAAACGCCTGAAATTGGTTCTTCAATTCTTTAATTAAATTAACAAGGAGGTCCTGCAAATACAAAAATATGACAAACATTATAATAGTAGTTTAGTCAAACATAATAGCACCATCTACCAAATGAGTCTTGTACCACAGAAATGTGTGATTACAGTGCATCCTCACTTATCCGAACCCCTTTGTGCACAAGAAAATTTGTTGCTGTTCAGATAAGTAAAGAATTCGGATAAGTGAAATACATAAAGTGTATTACAAATAAGGAATGTGTCTTAATTCCTCATGAATATAATTAACTTTTCATGAATATAATTAACTTTTCATGAATATAATTAACTTTTCATGAATATCATAATTTGGGTAGTTCGGATATTCGAGGATTCGGATAAGTGAGGTTCGGATAAGCGAGGATGCACTGTATAATCAAATTATATGATGTAACTGAAATACCACAAAACACAAATTTAACCAAGGGATTGGGCAATATTTTGTGTGTCATAATACGATAATGCTAACTTATTATGATTATAAAAGTTCGAAAATTTGATATCATTTAGTATTTAGCCCTAACCTACAGGTTTGGTAGGTTGCAGGTTCGGTAAGCTGATATTATTATTATATATGTAACCCACTGGTTCTGGGTTCTGAAAAAAAATTTACACATATTTCCAAGATGACCACCAATAAATTCCTCCCTCCCACACACCATAATATTATATGAAGTCCTAGAAATACACAACACAGTCCAACTAACCTTTTCAAAATTATCTAGTGTAGTTTCTTTAATGTCATTTTCACCTTGTGGCATCTAATACCCAGATAATTTTCAATATATTGTAATATTTTCTTTTTCATTTTGCACATGCTAGTAACCAAAATTTGACAGTTAGTTTTCCTTACTTTTCTAGTAATCTTTGTAGGTATCTCTTCCTCAGAATCAGACGTAGATAAACATCTCTTCAGGCTTTCTTCCTCATCTTCAGAGTCATCCTCAATACACGTAGGAATGTCAGCATCATACTGAAACAATTATTAAGAGATAAAAGGTGTAAAATACCTTACTTCAAATATATACCTTTGCCTTTTTTAGGATTTCCAGCATACTATCCTTCACTGTCTCACTGCTTCCTTCTCCTTTATGTTGCTTACTCTCTTTAGTAGTGGTCTTTTCTATTAGTTGTAACACTATATTAAATGTTAGTTCCCAACCCACTGCTTAAACTTACGTTTGTATCTTAAAAATGTCACTGGCCATGGTTTCCCTTTCTACTGTAAGATTAGAGGTTTGTTAACCACCAAGTCTTCAGATATTAGTGGCTCCAAGTCATCGCGTGACAAATCCTTCACTTTCACATTATGTTGCTTTCCAGTTTGTGAACATTCAACCACAACTGTAACTGCAAAATAATTTTGCAAGTGATTTGATATAACAAAGAGATTTTTATAAACTTACCATTTGGATCCAACTGTAACTCTTCCTGAATTAGACTTACAGAATCCTTAAGCTTTCGTGACAATTCACGGTTTCTTTTTGCACTGGACATTTCTTTCTCCCTTTCTTCTTCCAAATAATGGATAACAATCAGCAGCTGTATTTAAATTCCAGCTGCTATTTTTTTTACACGTGACCCCTAGCTAGGATTTGTAGTAACTGTTTGTTTTAGAGTTAGACAAAACAACATCAAGCAAGCAATATGGAGTCATCAGCTTACAAGAAGTATTATGACAAAGCTACTGTGCAATCAAAATCTAGAAAAAGTATTAAAAGTCATTATAAGAATCTTGTCAGTTTGAACTTGACAATATTTGCTTGAATCTTGAATATTGTATTAACAAGATTCTTGCAAGAAGCCTGTAAGATTCTTTGAAAGATAACTGCCACAAACTCTTGCATAAATCTTACTCTGGAAGTGGCAAGACTCTATTGTAAGAATCTTGCCAGTTTAATCTTGACATATACTTGCTTGAATCTTGAATATTGTATTAACAAGATTCTTGCAAGAAACCTGTAAGATTCTTTGAAAGATAACTGCCACAAACTCTTGCATAAATCTTACTCTGGAAGTGGCAAGACTCTATTGTAAGAATCTTGCCAGTTTAATCTTGACATATACTTGCTTGAATCTTGAATATTGTATTAACAAGATTCTTGCAAGAAACCTATAAGATTCTTTGAAAGATAACTTCCACAAACTCTTGCATAAATCTTACTCTGGAAGTGGCAAGACTCTATTGTAAGAATCTTGCCAGTTTAATCTTGACATATACTTGCTTGAATCTTGAATATTGTATTAACAAGATTCTTGCAAGAAACCTGTAAGATTCTTTGAAAGATAACTGCCACAAACTCTTGCATAAATCTTACTCTGGAAGTGGCAAGACTCTTGAAAGTATTGTAAGAATCTTGCCAGTTTGATCTTGACATATACTTGCTTGAATCTTGAATATTGTATTAACAAGATTCTTGCAAGAAACCTGTAAGATTCTTTGAAAGATAACTGCCACAAACTCTTGCATAAATCTTACTCTGGAATTGGCAAGACTCTTGAAAGTCTATTGTAAGAATCTTGCCAGTTTGATTTTGACATATACTTGCTTGAATCTTGAATACTGTATTAACAAGATTCTTGCAAGAAACCTGTAAGATTCTTTGAAAGATAACTGCCACAAACTCTTGCATAAATCTTACTCTAGAAGTGGCAAGACTCTTGAAAGTCTATTGTAAGAATCTTGCCAGTTTGATCTTGACATATACTTGCTTGAATCTTGAATATTGTATTAACAAGATTCTTGCAAGAAACCTGTAAGATTCTTTCAAAGATAACTGCCACAAAGTCTTGCATAAATCTTACTCTAGAAGTGGCAAGACTCTTGAAAGTCTATTGTAAGAATCTTGCCAGTTTGATCTTGACATATACTTGCTTGAATCTTGAATATTGTATTAACAAGATTCTTGCAAGAAACCTGTAAGATTCTTTCAAAGATAACTGCCACAAAGTCTTGCATAAATCTTACTCTAGAAGTGGCAAGACTCTTGAAAGTCTATTGTAAGAATCTTGCCAGTTTGATCTTGACATATACTTGCTTGAATCTTGAATATCATTCAAGCATTATAAGTGCAAGAACCATGAAAGAAGCGTGCAAGGATCATGCAAGCTCCAGCGTAAAATTCTGTAGCAGTCTGTGTGAGTTAGCGTTTAAGATTCTTGAAGATATGCAAGAAATCTTGTGGTTTTTTAATAGTACCAGATCTTGCCAGATGATCTTGGAATAAATTGCAGATTCTTCAAGATCTTGGGGCCAGGCATTTCTACTTGGTAGGTCAAATGTGCAGCAAGGGAGAAGGCAGCCGAGGGAAGAAGTGCATAGGAAGAAGTGCAAGCGAGGCAAGAATTGCAGCAGAGGGGAAGGAAATGCACAGAGGTAAGAATGGCCGAGAGGGAAGAGTGCAGCACAGGAAAGAAGTACCGAGGGAGAAGTGCCATGAGGCAATAGTGCAGCGGAGGGAAGAAGTGCATGCCGAGGAAAGAGTACCGAGGGAAGAAGTGCAGCAGAAGGAAGGAGTGCAGCAGAGGGAAGAAGTGTAGTAGAGGGAAGAAGTGCAGCAGAGGGAAGAAGTGCAGCAGAGGGAAGAAGTGCAGCAGAAGGAAGGAGTGCAGCAGAGGGAAGAAGTGCAGCAGAGGGAAGAAGTGTAGTAGAGGGAAGAAGTGCAGCAGAGGGACGTAATATAAAGATGAACATTGGCGGAGGCAATCCCAAACTAAGCTCCAACCTAAAGCATTCAAAGGCTAGCCTGAAGAAATTGTACAAATCTAGGCTTACCTACAAGAAAAGTTGGGAGGAAAAGTATTTTTTGTATGTTTTAATAAGTATAGGTGAAAATCATAGGGGGGGAAACTCTGCTCAAGGGGGGGAAATCCCAGGGTTCCCCCCCCCCTCTGTATCAAACCCTGCATGTTCTGAGTTTATACAGCCTATTATTTAAAAAAAAAGTGGAACGTCATATAGCTGACTGGATCTGGTAAGGTGTCATCAAAACCTAGACATTGGTCATAATATCTGAGTGAATCCAAAAGTGGCTGCTCAAGTCATTAGAATAAGAACAAAGCATATTAAAAAAAAAAGTTCTTGCAGCTTAATAATTGCATACGAAAGGGGGCCTCAGAGGTCTGGAGCCCCCTCCCCGGCACAAACTAAAGAGTTGATTTCTCACATCTTTCTACACCACTGAAAAAGTGAGGATGTATATATTTAGCTAGCATCAAATTGTGGCATAGATGCAAGGCTTGATGGGTGTGGTCATTCAACTCCTACGTACAAATATCATTCTTTACATAGCTATATTCACATAAGTAACAATAGGCCAGAGCCTATCGTGAATAAAGAGGGAAGTTTACATTTTAGTCCAATATTCTCCACTTACTAGTCTCTCCTCCTCGATGCACACCACCGATACCTCCAGTGACAAATACCGGAATGCCCACCTTGTGAGCACACATCATAGTGCCTGCCACAGTAGTCCCACCTGTCCAGCCCTGTAGCAAAGGATTGGGTAATGGTCATCAAAACTACATTTTACCGACAACTTGGGAAAACAAAACAAACAAAAACAACAACAACAACTCAAACTAGGCCAATAAAAATTAGCTACACAATCCCCTCCCCTCATAAATGGCTGCTTTTAATACCCACATTAGTTTGTTCAGCAAAAACTATACCAGTAGATCAGGAACAGCCTTCCTAGGCACTCTGAAAAATGTTGAGCAGTTAGAACAGTGATAGTTCAGCGAGCACCATTGATTACAGTTCATAAATGTAATTACTTCTAAATTAAAAAACGTCAGTTGAGCTATTAAAAACAAACAAACAAACAAAAAATCAAAATAAAAAAAACACAAACAACTTTATAAGTGTGTTTCAACCATACAAAGTTTTAACTCTCTTGAGGACATGCAGAAGGACAACAAGTGATTGCCTAAGAGCTACCAGTACCAGTGATGGGTAGTCACCTTAGACAAGCCAAAAGCCAGGTCCCTGCGAGATATCTTGTGCACAGGGGATGTAGAACCCAAGTACTTCAGTTCAGAAGACGTGAGACCTAGTAAACAAATAAACAAAACTTAATTTTAAAAATCACATACATAACACCTCCTCCCACATAACCTCTCTCCCCATCCCACGTACAAATAAATACAATTTTCCAACGCCCAACAATTTCTTTCTCTATATTTCTAAAGTCACTTTATATTTGTATTTGTCATTGGCTATTTTTACTATATCTATACACACAAGCATGGGAAATAATATCGGATAATTTACCTGACTACTATGACTAGCATATGTACCCTGCCACAGTGGCGCTTGATGTAACTAACTTTTGCAAATTATGAATGCTATATCATAAGGTATTTTATAATCTAATTTAGTTACATCAGTCCACCTGCTTTTTTCTCACTTACTTTTCATGACCCATGTATTCATGAATACACAACATCGGCAGAACAGACGATGCCTTACCAACCAGACTCAACTTTATTCATGAATACACACACTATTGTTTCCTTACTGAAACACACATCATTTATTTATCACTTTTTTCTCACTTACTTTTCTTGACTCATATATTCATGAATATACATACCAACATCGGTGGTATTGATGACACTTTACCAACTCATTACCTCCACCCTTGATGCTTTACTAACTGGGCTCAGCTGATTGAATACACACACTGTTGATGACACACAAGCATATTACTATATAGATGCTTGTAAGCTCTAAAGTGACTAGCATAATCAGTGATGATAGGTAAAGGATTTTCATACTAACTTGCACCAGACTGATAAAAGTGGAAAATGAAATGAGCATTCAGAGCTAGCTGGTATTGTATGATGCACACTCACCCACATGCACAGTGCCATCAAGGACTCCAATAGTGGCTGGAACAGCACCAGCATCACGAATTATCCCTTCCACCTCTAAAGCAGTGTTTATGTTGTGAGGGTGCGGCATTCCATGAGTGACTATGGTTGTTTCTAGGGCAACTACAGGATCGCCATTAGACAAGGCTTGTTTGACTTCAGGATGAATCACAAATGCATCTAACACACAAACACTCGTATCCATACTTCTAAATCAACGCGACCCGCTTACTCACCATTGTGAAAATTTTGGCGCAAAATTGGTGAAGTTTTTATTGATCTGTAGTAAGCAGCACTTCTTATTACTCTAGCAGCTCTCATCATGGAGTAGACCTAGTTGGGCGGATCCCGATCTGCTGAAGGAAGCCTTATTACCCGGGTTTGTTCCTGCTGAGTCAGCTATTCCCTTAGCATTTAACCACACTGCAACGTATAGGCTTGTTACCGGCTCCGCCCAACTAGAGTAGAAACCGTACATATATTAATCTGGTAAATATCGTCAACTTCTGCTCACCAAGCTACAGTTGTTTTCAGTTTTAACGATGCTTTATTCAATTGAAAACTGGCGATTACAAGTAATTCTAGTGCAATACTTTCATAGCTTAATATCATTTGTACAATTAAAAAATTGGTATGTGTGCTATTTTCAAAAATTGATGTCACAAGCCACATGGATTGCTATATCAACATAAACGAAACCTAGTGAATTTGAATTAGACAATATTGTTGGTGTACATAACTAGCTGAGCTCCATAGGCTCCATTCCAATGGCGCCTGAAGAACTGATAGACATTACTGCATCAGCTTGCACAGATTCAAATAACTGAGAGGTCTCTGAGCTCCCCTTGATCTGAGCCACAAAGTCATCCAAAGCAGGGCACTTGTCTGGGAAAGAACAACACAAAAGAGAAACAGTTAAGTATATTCTGCACATCTGTAATGAGTGTGTGCGTGCGTGTGTTCTCACATACCACCATCGGTAATGGAAAGCAAAGAAGTAATGGCTCTCATTGCTGATCTCTTCAGCTCATCTTGCTTTTCGAACTCTTGTTTCACTGAATTAGCCTTCGCCTTGGACTGAATGGTTGTTCTGAGTGGATCAATCAGCTTATCAATGCCTAGAAAGAAAGCAAGAAAGAAAAGGAGGGGGAGGAGATAAAGGTTAATTTAGGGAAAAAGTAACACAGTAACAACTTACGCTGTAGCAGAGCTGTGGGTCTCAAATGTGATAGACGAATTATCAGTAAGAATGTGAGCATCTACATAAAAGTATACAACTAATTAAGTAGAAACATTTTTTGTTATACATCCCTTTGTACCTTTATGTCATAATGATCCTTCAGGCCATCTTCTACATGATTGAGAAACTCAAAAATGTCCAACCGGTCTAGGCAAGTCTCCAATAAGGTGTACATACATTCAAATGCTGCTTTTCTTAAATCTAGTCCATCATCGACTGTGTGCTTGAAAGGACCCATCTCAACTTCACGAATAAGTTCTTTCTGTGAAAAAGAAATGGGAAGAAAAAGATAGAAAGGAAAATAATAAAGACGAGAGAAAAGAAAGAGAAGACAAAAGCAAAAGCAAAAAATAATAAAAGATAGATATAAAAGACAAAAACAAAATAAAAGACAACAAAAAAGATAAAAGCAAAAAAAAAAAAAAAAAAAAAAAAAGGAAAATAATAAATAAGACAAGAGAGAAGAAAAATAAAAGATAGAGAGATAGAAGACAAAATAAAAGACAGAACAAAAAATAAATAGATAGCAAGACAAAAGCAAAAAAAAAAAAGGAAAATAATAAATAAGACAAGAGAGAAGAAAAATAAAAGATAGAGAGATAGAAGACAAAATAAAAGACAGAACCAAAAATAAATAGATAGCAAGACAAAAGCAAAAAAAAAAAAAACCAAAAAAAAAAAAACCGTAGTCGGCAGGATTCGAACCTGCGCGGGCAGAGCCCAATAGATTTCTAGTCTATCGCCTTAACCACTCGGCCACGACTACACAACTGACTAACCCAGTGGTAATGACAATTTATATACTTACTCTGACTTTAGTTTCCCTGTAAAGGCTAGGCAGAAGTGTATCAAGTAGATCTCTCACAAGTGAAGGTTTGTTGTGAGCAGCAGAATTGAAGGCAACCAGTGCCACTCTTCTAACATTCTATAATACAAATAAGATACATAAATATGAGCCAATCAACGTCAAATGTGATAATCCCTATAGTAGTTCTGCTTACAAGATCAGGATCTCCAATGGTAGCCAAGAATTCACCAATACACGTGTGCAGTAGTGTGTCGATGGGCTGGGGCTGATCTGAGATGGTGTACTTGAGAGCTGTGACTACAGTGCTACGAATGAAGGCAGAGCCTACGCTCAAGTTTTCTTGAAGCTTAGGTAGCAATGTCTGGGGGTGAACCAGTGCCAGTTTCCCCACACATTCTGCGACTACATTCCTCGTACCTTCCTCGGGACTTTCAAAATGCTGAAACAGAACATCCCTAAGAAAACAAATAGTTTGGTCACAAAATAAATTGTTACTATAACAGTCTCTCACTGTACTGAGGCCATACCAAACTAGACTTCAGTTTCTCATCCACCTTCTGCCCCGACACCACAT
>WLWD01003230.1_pt1 | contig 60801 bp, 44 predicted proteins | sample 6712731 | NCBI WGS metagenome assembly WLWD01 (sample SAMN12718690, study PRJNA576275) | sponge metagenome | isolation source: marine sponge | host: Mycale hentscheli | place: New Zealand: South Island, Marlborough, Capsize Point | collected 2014-11-01 | reverse complement strand
GGGGGGGGAATAATAAATCTGTAATAGGAGGTGACCAGTATAGTCCAGCTGTTGAAGGGCCAAAAAAGGTTGAACCTAGAAAAAAGTAGTGTAGAAGCAATTTTGGTATCAAAAGAAGCGGAATTTATCACTGAACAACATATCCAAAATCCACGAAAATCCACTGTGGGGAATTGGTTTTATTGCTATTTTAGTATGCTAGTATTTTAGTTAGGTGTGCATTTTGTTTACATGCCACACAAATTAGCAAGCTAGAGAGAATCAACATTCATTTGTGACTTCTTTTGTAGATGGCTGAAGAGGAAGATCCAGGTGGTATGCTTGGATTTGAAGAAAACAGTTGTGTTATCTGTAGGCAGGCATTTGGAAATGATAAGGCCATTACAGAAGCGGAAAAGGGTATGAAGAGCCTAATTAGCTTTAGCAAACAGCATGGGGATTCACTGCTTTATGACCATTTAACTGAATGCATTAGCAAGATACCAATTGGAAAGGTTCTAGTGCACCAAGCCTGCCGTCGAGATTATACCAACAAGAGATGGGCATCTTAGTTAAGTTCTGAGAAGGAAAAGCCAACAGAAGCAAAATGCTTAAGGCCTATCACGGTGTCATTCCACTGGAAAGAAAACTGCATGCTCTGTGGGAAAAAGGCTAAAACTGATAATCATCATCCAGTGCGAAATAAAATACCTAGTGTTACAACAACACGCCATGCTTAACATTTGATCAGCCATTGTGGCTCATAGCAGTTGAAATTATAAGAGCGAAATCACTGAATATAGTTTGCAGGTTTGGCGGCTTTCACACCCTGATAAGTTTTATGGGAAGTATTGGGTCAGTGATGAAGGGGTCTGGACTAGAGGAGGTACTGGGAACTGGGCACTACGTGGACACTTCTTAGTACAGGCTGCATTATTCAATAAGCTGATGTTAGCAGTACTACCGTCAGGTCTGTGTCAAGATAATGTTCAGATGGAGCACTCAGAAGGTGAAGACATTGACTTTGAACTGCAATGAAGACCCTATATGAAGGAATTCAAGACAATTCCATACAACCTTCTGATGTCACTGAATCAAAGGAACTGTTGAAGCTGGAGAGATGTATTCACAAATATAGAACAATTCTTGCAGAAAAATCACGAACAGCAAAGTTGTGGTTGGAGTGTATTGACTATGTGGACATCGTGAAACTGTTCATTCGAGCTGAAAGAATGACCTGCATCTTGTAACTATTGAGAAGATGTTCAATTTGTTTGCTGCAACTGGTCACTCAAATTATGCAAAGAGTTCTAGGCTGTACTTGCAACTAATGCGGGAGCTGCCAACTGATTATCCATGGCTGTATCACTGCTTTGCAGAACAAGGATTTCATACCGTTCGCAGAAGTAGCCGCCTTTGGGCTGGACTATGGACCGACCTCACCATTGAACAAGTCATGATGCGATCACTCAAGAGCCGCGGTGGGTTAACGAGAGAAAGAGGGGTAACGGAGACTGTCCGCTTACAGTGGATTTATGTTTGCACAAGTGTGCTGCAGTTCACGATGCTATGACCACAGCAACAAATTCGAAGCACAAGACCTCTCAGCAGCATGTGGAGTTGGGAACTTCAAGAACCAAGCGTGATCAAGAAGACTTGGGGAAAATTCAAAGTTGGTTATAAGCCTTTTAATCTCAACCAACCAAAATTATGTTCATTGTCATCTGGATTAACTGATTCTGAGGGCGATGGTGTGAACTGTGATGAGGCAGAACAGGTTGGGGCAAAAATACACAAGAAACTGGATAATGTGAGTGTAGTAGATGCATCAATAAAGAGAAGTGACCAAGTTCTATCTTTGGATTTTTTGCAGCCTGGAATTCAAGTTGAAAAAAAGAAAGTAAATATTGACCCTACCATACTTTTCTCCAGACTAATTGATATTGTGCAGAGGGAGGAAGACATGGCTCCTTTCTTTGAGCATGAGCTTACAACGATTCCCACCCCACTGTTCAAGAACTATTGTTTGAGGAAAACTGACAAAGCTCAGCGAGCCAAAAGCCTAAAGAATGGTGTAGAACTATCAGCCCTCAATGTGCATGCTACATGTATTCTTGATGGAGGTGCTCTTATCCACAAAGTAAAATGGGCGAAGAAAGTAACATATCAAGACATAGCAAGACAGTATGTGAGCTATGTACGAGTGAAATATGGCAACTGTTGCATTGCTTTTGATGGCTACAATCAAGAACCAAGAGAGCATGTGCTGATATACAGCTGATTGAGTCCATGAAAGCTCATGTGAATCAGGAGACCTTCTTTTCAAATGAAGGGAACAAGGCCCAGTTCATTTCATTGTTAAGTCACTACTTGACATCTGATGGTCAGATAGTGCACAACTCCACAGGAGATGCTGATAATATGATTGTGCTAGTGCACTTGAAATGGCTATGGAAGGGAAAGAAGTCAACGTAATCGCTGATGACACAGATGTGCTCATCCTGTTAATGCACCATTGGAGAGAAAGCATGGCAGATATATATTTATTGGCTGAACCCAAGAAGAAAGGCTTGCAGATGTGGAGAATACGTGATCTCGTTTCCAAAGCTGGGGCAGCTGTGACAGATCGCCTTTTGTTTATTCATGCTTGGTCCGGCTGTGACACCACATCAGCGACTTTAGAGCAAGGGAAAATTAACCTTGTAAAGAAAATTCAAATATTTGAAGAGGTGCACCAAATTTCTCTCCTAATGAGCGATCCTACTGCGACACCTGAACAAGTAGGCAAAGTGGGTGCTCGCTTGTTTGTGATTCTATTCGGTGGCAAGCATGGTGATCCCTCAACTACTTGCGGTATGTAAAATATTTGGAAATGGTATCATCAAGTAAGATTGTTGATCCCCAGAAACTTCCTCCTACACAGAGATCTGCACATTTTCATAGCTTGAGGGTACATTTACAGGATAATGCTCTGGAAAAGGCTTACTCATGAAGACTTGGAATTTGACCCTGAGAGATGGGGTTAGAAGCTTGATGGCACCAGACTAAGTCCAATTATGACAGACCTGGCAGCTGCACCAGAAGCCTTAGTAAAGTTTGTTCGGTGCAAGTGCAAGCTTACTTCAACAAACCCCTGTGGAACCAACACCTGTTCTTGCCGCAAGCATGGCCTTAAGTGTGTAACTGCATGCGGGGACTGCAGAGGTATGAATTGTTTGAATGCTGAAGGTGACTTCATTGATGACTTAGAAGAAAATTTAACTTGGAAGACCAAGATGCAATGTTATAGAACCTAACTTAAACCTTCCTCATGTACTGGTTTTATCAATCATAATGTATTGCAAAAAAAAATTAATAAAATTCAACTGCCAATAAAATATTTTCCCCAAAGTGGATTTTAGTGGATTTTGGATATGTTGTTCTACAAAAAATTCCACTTCTTTAGGTACAAAATTTGCTTCTATACTAATTTTTTCTAGGTCCAACCCATCAACAGCCGGACTAGTAGAGTGCTTTGTATATAAGGGGTGACTAAACTGGGCACCAGGTTGGCAAGAGCTAGTAAGTATTGGTAGTGCCAAAAAAAAAAGGCGAGATGAAGGGGCAGAGACCCACTATAGTTATAGGACCAAGGTGGCAGTGTAGGAACTGTGTTGAGGGTATAGGGTTGAGAACAGAAGCATGGCTGATATAGCAGGGGGCCTCCTCACATTTGCACCAAGTGGAGAGAATGGGGCAGACAATCAAAGCGGGGTGAAGACCAGCGGTATAGCAACCATGCCACCAGCCACCTCGCAGGCGCCTCAGAGCCTGGTTTCAGTGAGTCCAGGGCTCCCAGCGATCCCAAAAAGTTGGTGGAGAATATCCTTAGTGGGAAGTACGTGGACTTCTGTGAGCTCCCCCCCCCCCCCCCCCCCCCCCCCCCCCCCCCCCCCCCCCCCGCGAAGGGTAAAGGACGGTTGTCACCTCAAGCAGGCAAGGGTTAAATCGTGGTGCTACATGCCGCAGACCTGGCACCTAGCAAGAAGGCTATCCCTGACCTGGCGACCTGGCTTTAGTGTTTCAGCCTTTATGTAGCAGTTGTTGCAGCCAAACAGCCGGGGAAGGTGACAGACCTCATGGCGTACCAGGTACCGATCACCAAAGCAAGCCAATCATATCGATGGACATCAAGGTTGGTGTACAACCAATCATTCAGGCAAGAGATGGTGGGAAAGAAGGGCCAGACATGGGCAAAGGTGGACCCTCCATCTACGCTCTGTGCTTGTTCGGACAGAACAGGAGCAGTGACAACTGGCATACTAGCTGCCAGTCCATTGATCACACGGCGGCATCATGTCCAGCGAGGCTGGTCAGAAAACGAGGATGGATGACAGGAGGTAGCCATCAACGAGCAGCCTACCCAGAGATATGCTTGAAATACAACAAATTCAATGGGGACTGCAAGTTTAGCAGGAACTGCAGGTTCCAGCATGCCTGTTCCAGGTGCGGGAAACTCCACCCAGTAACAAAGTGTGGCAGAGGCGAGAAGAGGGCAAGAATGGAAGCCAATGACAGGCCATTTTGAGAACGGACCATGGGAACTGGGGCCATATATCACCATCCGTCATTCATTATTTCGAATATCTGAGCTGATCACTTGTATATTACATTAAAAAAATATATAAATGGTCGTGGTCAGGGGTAATTGGGTAAGGGATAGCTCATATATATGTATATGTGGTGCTTCCCCCAAATAATGGTGAGGGGGCAGTGGTTAAGTGGGTGATAAGTTGGTATTTCAGGTGTTGTCTGGTGTAATCACAGGTGAACAATACCAGTACATCGGCCAGCTGCTGGCATTAGAGGCATGCAGCTCGGGGCAGAAGCTAGCCAAGGTGGTGATGCCCCTGAAACTATGCAGGTGGGAGGAAGCACTTAGAGCCAATCCTGACCAGGCCTTCACCAAGTGTATTCTGAGAGGCATAGAGGGTGGATTCAGGATTGGGTTCAACGACAAGTGTTGCCATCGAAAAGCTCGCCCCTCGAACATGCCATCAGCTGATGAACATCCAGAGGTAGTAGACAACCACATCAGTGAAGAAGTGGCTAGTGAGCGACTGGTGGAGATGCCTGGAAGTGAGGCAGAGAGGCTGGGCATCCATACAAGCCCATTTGGAGCCATCCCGAAGAAGAACAAGCCAAACAAGTGGAGGCTGATCCTGGACCTATCCTCACCAACTGGCTAGAGTGTAAATGATGGCATTGGGAAGGAGCTGTCTTCATTGAGCTATGTGTCAGTGGATGATGTTGTCAATAGGGTGCAGCAGCTAGGAAAAGGAGCTATGATGGCAAAAATGGACGCCAAGCAAGTGTATCGAAATATACCCGTCCACCCTCGTGACAGGCACTTGCTGGGCATGAACTGGACGGGTAAGACCTATGTGGACACCACACTCCCATTTGGTCTAAGGTCCGCCCCCTTATCTTTTCTGCCATGCTGATGCACTGGCCTGGAGCATGGAGAATCACGGGGTGTCATGGCTAGCACACTTTATTGATGACTTCATCACTGTGGGAGCACCAGGAGGTAATGAGTGTGGCGACAATGCAGTGACCATGCATAGGGTGTGCCAAGAGCTGGGCATGCCCATAGAACCTGAAAAAAAATGAGGGACCAGCAACAACCATCTCCTTCCTAGGCTTGGAAGTAGACTTGGTAGCCATGGAAGTGCGGTTGCCGCAAGAAAAGTTGGCAAACCTGAGGACCCTACTTCGCAGGTGGAGAGGAAAGAAGGCAACAAAGAAAAGATATCTACAAGAAAAGATATCTACTCTCTATAATTGGCTCCCTATCTCATGCCTTTGTTAAGCGCCTGGACCAATTTGTGCGTCTCAACCTGGAGGCAAAAGCTGACATCAAATGGTGGGCGGTGTTCGCCAGTGAATAGAACGGAACTGCGATGATGGGTGCCACCCCTGGCGCGAAGCCTCAGGTCATAATTAATTCAGATGCCTTGGGATCCTGGGGGTGTGGAGCATACTGGGGAGGCAAGTAGTTCATGCTCCCATGGTTGGTCAGAATGGTGGACACTCACATCACAGTCAAGGAGCTGGCACCAGTTGTTGTGGCAGCTGCTATAAGGGGGGCAAGAATGGCAAGGAAAAACAGTACTGGCACAGTGTGACAACATGGCTGCAGTGGCAATTATTAACTCGGGCGCATCAAAGAATCTGGAGGCCATGCAGCAAGTAACAAGAGAATTTTCCATGTGGGACACCCACATTCAAGGAACGAGGAACCAAGCTGCTGATTCCCTATCCAGAAACAATGTTGCAGGCTTCCCTCTGTGGTGTCCACAGGCACAGGAGCAAGAATCAGCAGTGCCAGCGGAGCTACTGGACACGCTGCTACTCCAAGAAACAAATTGGACAAGAAGGGACTGGATGGAGCAGTGGACTTCGTCTGTGGCCAGGCCTTAGTGGACTCCACAAGGAGGACCTACGCAGCAGCAAAGAAACGCTATGTAAGATTTTGTACTACACATTATGTACTACCAAGCACAGAACAGAACCTATATCGTTATGTGGCCTCCCTAGTCAAAGAGGGCATGAGGGCCACATCAATCAAGTATTATCTCTCAGCAGTGCGCCACCTGCACATTGAGGAGGGGTGGGGCACCCCAAACATGGCAGATATGCCGAAACTCGAGTTGGTGATCAGAGGGATAAAAAAGCACAGGGAAAGACAGGTCATGCTCGACCCAGGCAGCCAATAACTCTGAAGCTGCTAGAGAAACTGAGGACACCGTGATGGGATGGCCGTATGCTATGGGCAGGGGCATCCCTGTGTTTCTTTGGATTCTTAAGGTCGGGGGCGATCACCATACCCACCGACTCTGCCTACGAAAGCTCTATGCATGTATCATTCACGGATGTAGCGGTGGACAATCTAGCATCTCTCACAATGCTAAAATTACACCTGAAAGCCTCAAAGACAGACCCGTTTAGAAAGGGGGTGGATGTGACAGTCGGTAAAGTGGCCAGCCAGTGTCTATAACACAGACCTTTATAAAGTGCCTGTGACCCTTTACCAATACAAACATGATATACAGACCTTTATGAAGTGCCTGTGACCCTTTACCAACATGAAGTATCTATAATACAGACCTTTATAGAGTGCCTGTGACCCTTTACCAATACAAAGTGTCCATGCTACAGACCTTAAAGACGGTCCTGTGACCCTTTACCTACATGAAATGTCTATGATACAGATCTTTCCAAAAGGTCATACAGGATCAAAAATTGTTTACCTAAGTGCCTATAATAAAAATAGTCCAAGTCTATAAAGTGTATATAACACAGACTTTACCAAGTGGAATCAGAAAACTTCATTAAGTAAAGGTTCACTGAAGTCATTTTATAGGGACCTTCAGTGGGATCAGAAACAGAACTGTATGCAAGTGCTATATGATTGTATAGGCTGCATGTGACCCTTTACCAACATGAAGTGTCTATAATACAGACCTTTATAAAGAGCCTGTGACCCTTTACCAATACAAAGTGCCCATGATACAGACCTTTATGAAGTGCCTGTGACCCTTTACCAACATGAAGTGTCTATAATACAGACCTTTATAGAGTGCCTGTGACCCTTTATCAATACAAAGTGCCCATGCTACAGACCTTAAAGATGTCCCTGTGACCCTTTACCTACATGAAATGTCTACGATACAGATCTTTCCAAGGTCCCACAGGATCAGAAATTGTGTATTAGGTTACCTGGTAGTCCGAGGATCAGGTTAAGGCCCACTGTTCCAATTTGAGAATAAAAAGCCCCTCACTAGAGTGTGTTTCATGTCACGGGTCAGGGAGGTGCTGCAAAGAGCAGGAGTGATACTCTGGACATAGTTTTCGCAGCGGAGCAGCCACCACGGCAGCAAAAGCTGGAGTGGAAGACTCCGTCATCAAGATGCTGGGTAGATGGAAGAGCAATGCATACCAGCTCTACATTAAAAACACCAGCAGCACCTGGCAGCAATATCGAGTCAGCTAATACAACCACCTCCTACCTACACCTAACTCATGTTAACAGTCAGAGGAGGACCCTGGCTTGGTAGAATTTCAGATTTATGTTCATGTCAAGTCACCCTGTCAATTCACGTATTTGATATGCAAAAAAAAGAAGAAAAAAAGAGAGAAAGGGAGAGGATGAGGGTGAAAGAAGTGGAATAGTTGGGGAGAGGGGGAACATTCAACAAAGTTGGTAGATTGGGGGAGTCTTTGGAGTCCGAATATGCACAAAAAAGAGTGCAAACTAGAGCTAAGCGGTGCTAACAACTAACACCACTTAGCGCCCAATCTGACCAACCAAAGAAGGGGAATGCCAAGTGGTGAGGAGTAATGAATTAACACCACTTAGCACTAAGCGGCAGCAATCCCTGCTTTCACCACCACCTCCAATGAACCATGTTAAATGAAATAGTCATAAAGCGGGGTAAACGTGGGAGGAGGAAAGGCGGGGGGGGCAGGGACGACAAGAAAAGCACGCGCAGGGTAATTGGGGCACGTGAGAAGGTATAGGCACTCACAGGATAAGACGGGCACACGTGAAGCGAGCACATTCCAAATGTGACAGCCAGTGTGAACAGACGGAGCATATCAGAGTCTTCCCACCTACCCACCCCTCTACTTAGGGTAGAACTGAGCAATGACAGGTAGCAGGATAGTAGACCTCCACTAGGGTAACCAAACAAAAAAATAGAATTGCTAATAGCAGGTGTGAAGAAGAGCAGGGAGAGTCTAAATTTGCACAAAAAATAGTGCAAATCAGTGCTAAGTGGTATTAACAACTAACACCACTTAGCATCCAATCAGACCAACCAAAAAAGGGGAACGCCAAGTGGTGAGGAGTAATGAATTAACACCTCTTAGCACCCTACCTAAGCAGGAACAATCCCTGCTCTCACCGCTACCTCCAACGAAATATGTTAACAGTTATTTCAAGAAATTGGGAGACGATTATAAAGTAAAAGAGAAGAACAATAGTAAGTTTTCCATAAAAGAAAATAAACATCACATGTTTACGTAAACTTCAAAGAAGACATTGTTTTGGGAAAATTAATAGTGGTAACAGTACTTTAAAATTATATTAGCTAAATACAATCATTTTTTATATCTACAACAGCTTTAAATATATATAAAATACTATTGTTAAGGTTACCTAAGTGTTCTGAAATGTTGAAGTTGTAGCTTCGATGAAAAGCAGTATTATCAGCTTGGACACTGACACTGTAACTAGATGTTTCTTCCAGAAAATCAGGAACAATAGCAGCTGAACAAAACTGCCTAACACAGTCGTTAGAGTGAATTGCTTGTGTGAGAAGAGCTTTTCCCTTACTGTAGATGTTAGCAGAATATCTAACTGGAATGTCACAGCCATATCTAGCAAGCTAAAGATAACAATTATGACTAATTTGTCACTAGTTCATATCAATAGGTATTGTTTGATCCCGCCGTAATTTGAACTTACGAAGTCATCCCAACTAAGCAAGATCTTTACTAAAGCCATTTTTTGTCCATGATAAAACAGAATTGTAGTTACTTTAAATAAAATACCCGTAATTTGAACTTACCAAGTCATCCCAACTAAGCAAGATCTTTACTAAAGCCATTTTTTGTCCATGATAAAACAGAATTGTAGTTACTTTAAATAAATACTCGCTGAAATCTACATATAATATAAACTTATATGCCTCAAATATTAATAGAAGCATTTTAACACCAAGAATGAAATTGAACTCATTATTCATGATTATACTCACCTTGTATGTCATAATTTTCAATTTGGAAGTAGTTACTCTTCTGTGCTACAGTACCACAAGTCAGAATTTGCCCTTGGAATGGAAGAAGATCTTCCAAATTGGCAAATAAAATAAAATTTTTATAATTAAATCTTGAATTTTGTATATAAGCTGAGCTTATTGAAGCTTTCAGTACAGAAATAGAAGATGTTATATTGACTGGAAACACGTCGTGCTGAGAAAATGTGTACTTGGCCACATTTGTATTGTTTATGTACCAGTTGATAATTTGACTACCAAAATCCAATGCATTACATGTGAATACAACAGTGCCAGGACATTGTGGACCAGACAAGGAATTAATGCTAGAAATAACTTCAGGCACAGCTATAATGTGTAACAATATTATCAGTAAATAAAACATTAAATATATTTATTGACATATGTTCCTTCTGTGTGCCAGTCCATCTTATTTTTCATATAATCCTACCAAAGTTAAGGAATATGTCTCAAGGGGAAATTGATAATGTTACATTTCTAATATTACTGTTTCTTATTGAGCCAGCTCATAAGTGGTTATTTATTAGGCTGGAGAAATTGATTACAAAAATATAACATTTGCCTGTATGACAAGTCAGTTAACTGCAAAATAGTCATCTTTGTGACCCTTTAGCAAATAGTGAGGGCCACCTGAGGTTGTAAGATTCAGGCGACTAAGAGCTATCAACAAATGGAATCTACACTGTAAACTAAAAGCTTTAGTTCACACCAAATTAAGTGTGAACCACTTGCAAAAAGTCACACAAAATATGATGTGAAATATCTCATCATTTTAGTGTGTGAAGTGCACACCAAATTCAGTATAAAGTTCAGTGCAAAGTACACACAAAATTCAGTGTAAAAAAACACACCCTAAGCTGTTTGAACTCTAATTTTAACCACAGAATTGCTCTAAAATTGATTCACAAATGTCCACAGCCTCAATACTGGGCTCAATAATCAAGAGGACCGAAATCTTAGTCTACTCTCTTAACTTGCACACAAGTGTACAACACATTTATGATGTATAATATAATGATAATAGCATTGGTTTGTGCTTACACATGAATAAAATTAATGTTTGGTAAGGGGTCTATGCTGGTTATTGCTCATGGTGTTCACACTTGGTAACGAGTGTGAATTTCATGCTAAGTGTGCATTCACACTAGGTGAAAAGACACGCCATGCATTGGTGGTGGTCATTGAAACCACCAGTTTGGTATGAATTTGATGGGTTTCACAACATAATTTTTACAATCTAGCTTCATTAGCTAACAACTACTCAGAGTCACTCTATAAAACTCAAAGTTTATAGGTCAGATAACATCTTGAGTGATTAGTAGAGATAATCGAATACATCTCAGCAAGTGACTGAGGTGATACAGCTATTGGACTGATAGAGAAAGACTGTGACAAATGTAAGTAGTTGTAAATAGATACAGAGTTGACTGTCTAGTAGTGTTGTTGCCCTACTTTACATATGCTTAATTTGACTTCCTAAACTATCAAAAAAAATTAATGATGCAGCTTACAATTAAGTGATACACAATCCATTCGTTCAAGTTGCAGTAAATATTGTCTATGGATGTCATCTGTATTCCTGCCTTGAGAAATGGTACAGTAACATAATAGGCTTAGGCAGAATATGATATGAATAATTATAATTGTTATATGTTTCATCTAGCAATTAAATGAAAATTCTTTACTTCATCTCTTTAGAGACTATTAAAGTATTTTCATTGAGAGAATGCAGTTGTCATTAATTAGGAATGGCTCATAGTAGCAGCAATATTTTGGTATCAGATTAAATAAAAGGCCTTTCCAACTAATTTTCCTACGCCTGTGCAGTCAGTAGGCCAAGTAATTATGTACATCAATGTAATACAAAATATACTGTAGTTTATCCACCAACCTTTAATAGTTGCAGAGACTAAAATGACTAAATAAAAACTCAATTTAACTTGAACTGACTTCATAGTTTTCTCTTGATTTTTAAATGAAACTATACATGTTCATAAAATTATTTATATAGCCATAAGGAGATGTCAAAGGCAAGATTCTTTTGGGAATTATTGTGTTTTCAAACTATAAATGAAACTGAAGCAATTTAGAGTTTTCAAAAAAAAGCTATTTACTGTAAGCTTTTTAAGTGCACCAATCAAAAACATAGTAAAAAATGTAAATGATGTTATTTACATATATAGTTATATTATATATATTATATATCTAAAAAAGTTTACTTCAGGTGAAATATAAGAATCAGATATGTGAGTGTTAAAATATTGTATGCATCGTCATCCTTGATCAGTAATTTATTATTAGCAGATCTAGCTACATGTACTCTCAAGGTCACCATGCTGCAATTATTTAAGTAACACTAAATCACAAATGGAATTCACGATGCAATTATTAGAGTAGCTATGTCTGTTACATAAGACAAATATTATTAAGCATAAATGGCAACTTCTCTCCTAACAATTGACAGTTCAAATGTGTAAGAAAAGAAAAGAGGGGCATAGAACACTGAACCAAGGATGTTCAGGGGCGGATCTAGGATTTTTCAAGGTGGGGGGGGGGCTCTTTTAATAGTTATGATTCATACATTAATTAACCCTCAGCGTGCATGCACAAGAAGGTTATAGCAGTTGTCCTGTCAAGTTTGTCACGCTCTGATTTTGGAGATTGCTGAAAATTAACAGTTGATTTAGGTATGAACTTGCTCAGGACGAAGATTTAAGACCTTTTATTGAGCTACTTTTTTAATTTCGGGCTAATCGTTGAGAAAATGTGAAGCTTTCAGTTCCACGTAGGTACCAGCTTCTGCAGCCAGCGGTGTAGTCCGCTTTATGCTCAGGGAAGTTAACGGAGTTGAAAGTGAAATTTCGCATAGAAAATGTGTACAGGTGAGTGTTTCTGGCTAGTTTAGCTTCTTTTCTTATGAAGACAGCGTTTTCAGGTACCATTATTCATTGGTCAAGCTATTTTGATGCCTCATTAAAAATAGCTAACAGATTGCTTGTTCTTTTGGAAGGAGATTATATTGTAATAGCTAGGTAGTGTTTAATAGCGCTGAGGGTTTGCGCCTTGGGTGCTTCATTTTATTAGCATTACTAGGGAATGAAAAAATGAACTATTAAAATGGCTTGAACAAATAAAATGAATGGATCAGTTCATCATAAAGAACATTAAAGTTAAGTAAGTAGGAATGAAATTTTGATGAATGTAGTAATAATTATTAAGTTTAACCATGAAGAAAGAATATAACGAGCTAAGTAACACAGTTCTGTCCATTGAAATTAATGAGATGATTTTAAAAAATGCAAAAAAAGGAATGAAAAATATAAGGTAAATGAATATAGTATGTAATTATTGTTGAAGTTTAATTATGAAGAAATAATGTAAATGGCTAATTATAATGGCATTCTGTCCAGGAAATGAATGAATGAATTAGCTATGTAACAATAGGCTCAATAAAAATTATGAGCTATTTTGAGTTTAAAAATGTCAATGACATCATCCAAGTCAATTTTAATATTATAATAATATTCATTAATGCCAGTGATGAAAGCCTCTCTTGCCCCATAGACTTAAATAGGTTTTCAAATTCTTAAGCATGCTATTGGTTTACTGGAATAGTGCAACCAATCTGCAAAAAGACATAAATGTTAGGGAAAAATCCTTATCACATGCATGTAGAGCAGTGCACAGTGTATCACAGCACCAACCTGGCACCATTTTTGCCTCCACCTCCACACTTCAGTAGGAACTAAAGAAGAATTTGGCAAGTCATCAGCAAAGATGAAGATTCCATTATTGAAAGGTGGGAAGATGAACATGCATTATCAGTCATTGTTGTAGTTCAGCACTTCCAGAGACTTCACTTTCTCCTTAGGGTATTTTCCCCACTCATGCTTCTGCTCCTCCAGAGGCATCCTTGCCTCAGTCTGGGGCTCCTAAACAATTCAACACACTTCTGACAAGCTATTAGCTAAATGCCCATATGATGTAAAAATCTGTACAGATTTTTAATCTGGCCAAGCAATTACATTAAAAAAAGTTTTAGCAGACAGCTCAGCTATCTAAGCTGATGTCAATATTTTTAGTAATTAATAAAAGTGACAGTCACTTAAATCTAAGAAATTCTGTTTATCTGAGGTAATACCTTAATAAGTAAATTTCCTACCTAGCTAGCTAAGGGAGAGCTAAACAATAATATGAAACTGTTAACTACATTAACACAATCTAAATGGTGTTATAAGATACTACTTCCTTCACCTGCTTACTTGGTAGGAGGTTTTAAAAACAGCCTAGTTTTATTTGTTTAGACACGCTACCATTCAAAAGGACGAATTGCAAAATTCCTGACTCAGCATATAAAAATTGACGGAGTTCGCCTATTAGAAGGCTGCGACCGCAGCAAAAAAAGGAACTGGACAGCGATAAGTATATTGTTCTCGTACTTTTCCAGGCTTAAGGTAAGAAATGAATCCAGTGGCTAGCTAATGAAGGCTCATCTTGAAAAGAGGGGGCTCATCATGAAAAAAGTGGGGCTCGTACGACACTAGTCGAGCCCCCCCTAGACCCGCCCCTGATGTTTTACAACGTAGGAATAAGCTAGTGTAGTCTAGTCCGGCGTAGCCAGACCCTTTACCGAACCGCTACGCTGGGAATGGCCTGGTGCCATACCAAATTTGCGGCGGTCAATTACCGTTAGCAAATTACCGGGAATAGCCCTCCTCAACCACAAAATAGAAATTCCTGTGCGTGTCAGTCACCCTTTTGCAACGCTAGGTTTAGCAATCATGACTAATTTGCGGTAGATGGGTATAAAGGAGGTGGGGCACTTACCACTTCCACATTCCTCCAGAACAAATTTGGTACGGCCATGTTCCCAGACCGGCTACGCCACTAAAGGGCAGGCAGTCATCCTAGTCGGGCGTACCGACCCTTTACCGATATGTGGTTAGACTAAGGGTAGTCCATCGACAACCCCCCCTTTTCCATCTAGCTACGTACATACTTTTTGCTGAATAGAGCTACGCAGGGCGGTTCGTCAGCTCTCGAACCTTAGAGTCGCTCAGCGACCACACATCACTACACTCACTACAGCCACTCAGTACATACAACCACTCACCACAACCGCTAACCCAATGGTAGCCCTTAAACTATATTCATAGTGATCAATCACGAGAGAAGCCAGTTTCAAACTTTGACCTTTCTTGTTTTGTTTATGGTAAGAAGGCAGTGGGACGCTTCGCCAAAACTGTGACAGTTATGAAGGTAAGACTGCTTGTACACTTATAGGCACTCAAGAAAGTTTGTGCTTTAGCTGTGATACTAAGTTATTTCCTATTTTGAAGTATGGGTAGGGGGATGTAATAGGAGGATGAGGAAGTGGAGAGTATATACAAATACTGCAAATCGAGATTTAGAAAAATAGTGAAGCCAAGGAATAAAATGATTTACTTCCATTTTTACTTTCGATTAAGATTTGTTATATCTACATGTTCTGCTTCACAATCAAGGGTAGTGGCTGCTAGCTAGTGGTGCAGTTTCCTAGTTCACAAGATATCCAATGTTTAATCATTGCAGCTCTGTGCTAAAATCCACCTCAGGGGTCACTAAGTTTATGTGGTAAGTTAAACATGCAGCATAGACAGCCAGCATCTTGGAAGCTCCAAACCAATGTGTGTCCGTTATTAAACTTATAATTTTCTGGGGTCATCTGGATATGTAAAACTTCCTTAATCTTTAAGTCGTGATTCTTAGCGGTTCTGTCAATAACTCTTGTCTCTTCCCATTGCTGCTGAAAGTTCAGGTGTTTCATATACTTCTCACACAGAATAATAATACACTATGAATTAATGTGTCAGTATTTATAGATACATACATACATTATTTCATTGTGATAAGATTAAGTACCCGACTTAATTTTAAATTACCATACGGAATCTCACTGGCAGTTTTGGTTTTACCACTAGCTTTATTATTGTACTTGTTATATTTATTTAGATATGGAGCATATTTGTATTTTGTCCTGTTTTGCTCACAGTTTATGGTAAGTCAGTATATTTTGTAATATGTGACCGTCTATAGGAAAACCGGGCACAACGCGGCACCCTTCGAAAAAAAATTTTTTGCACTTACAGAGTTGTCGGCATCCAGATATTGAGCTCTCCAAGTTTCATCGTCGTAGCTTAAGTCGTTCCCACTATAATAGACCTAACCGTTCCCTTCCGTCGGCTTGAAACAATACATTTTTAAGAAATCGATCGATCTTTTCTCGATATTTACGCACGCCGCGTTGTGCCCGGTTTTCCCGTAGACGGTCACATATGTGTGTGTCTCAAGTTGTGGGCATTTATATCTGTCTCTGTCTTTGTCAGTTAACAATTTTTTTTCTTATTTTTTTTTGGAGCTGATCAAGATTTGAATATGTACAATTTATATGATTAACTCGTCATCCTAATGTGATAATGGTTTTTATTTTTAATTATCTTTATTTGAAGAATTTTGTATATGTTGTTAAAATATAGCTTACTCTATTTACACAAAATAATCTTGATTTTTTATGTCGGCTTGTATATTTTTGCCATTCACCACGTAATTTTTTAGAAACAATTTTGAGATTTTTTTCTAAATTTCAATCAGGGGCTCATTTAATAACAAATTGTGTGGTGAATGTCATCATAATAAAGATCATAATAATTTTTTTTTGTGTGGGTGGGGGGGGAACAAAGCCAGTTTCATTGGTGCGAAATGCCCTCTTAAAATATTGATGCAATGGTATTTTTGACTGTCTTTTGACTGTCATTTATCTTGGTTGGAAATAAAGAAAAATTAGAATGAAACAGCAACAAACGAAAGCAGTAACTGAAATTCACTATGAACTTTTTGTGTAATGACATAGCCTGCCAGTGAGCTACAGAAAGTTAAATGATACAGAACAATATTGATTGCCCATTAACAGTGTTCATTGTACTACAAGATTTCATAAGTTGCATATGAGATAATTATGATATAGTCATAATGGTTTAGTTTGAAACAAAAGCTAAGTCAGCATTTAAGATGGTATATGTTATTGCATACCATAATCATAGTGGTTTAGTTTGAAACAAAAGCTAAGTCAGCATTTAAGTGGTATATTTTATTGCATACCATAAATGGAGTGGCAGATAGCTCTTTGACAAACTAACAGATAATTATAGCTCTGACCTCAGCTGTGTAGCCAGTTAGATTCATTAGGTCAACAAAGAGTCCTGCTTGACTATGTGGAGTTTAGTTGGTTCATCATTGTATTTTGTATCAATCATTTCATATTACAATATGCTTGCCTGGGGATTAAGTATTTGTCTTATGTAAGAGGGTTACTGTAGTCACTTTCCCTGTCAATCTACATCTCATCTTGATATGAGTATTCAGCATTAATAGTATGGCGCGTAAGTTGCCCATTCCGAAATGTAATGGAGAAAATCACTGTTCAATTGAAATTGCACTGGGAAAGTAAAATAGTATGTAACTGTATGTGAAATAGTATGGGTAAGTGTGCATGTGTGCAACTCTAGCCTTGAACATGTACAGTTCAGGGTTGTTTCTACTTGGAGACTATGCCATTCTTTAGTGCAGATAAACTACCCGTACAAACGGAGTTTTTTTCAACAGATTAGGTGGAGTGTAGGTTATAAACAAAGTGTCAAAGGAAGTTAATCCTGAAATACAGAGATAGTGAGTGAATGATACAGTATAGCTACTGTGCAAATGATTTTAATATAAAGCTGTCCTACTATTAGCGAGTGATAGCACGGGTAACCTGTGTTTGTTAGAGATCAATAGCACTCGTAAAGCAATTGAAATAGCACTCGGCCTCGCATCGTACTATTTCAATCGTGTTAATCATGCTATTGCTCCTGAATAGCATACCCGAGCTATTATTACTCATGCAAACCACAAATATAGTTAGCTACTATTCATAAAATTGTTGTTGTTGTTTTTTATCATCTTGGTATTTGAAACAGATAGATAATAACAGCTACTGTAGATTTAAAGTCACTATATCATTGTGGAAACTGGAATTCTTCTGATCACTGTACACTCATTGTATATCATTCTTTTTATCACATTTAAGACTAGGTAGTCTATCAATTAGTCAAATTGAAGCTTCATTGGTGTGAAAAATGAATATTTTTAAGGAGTTAGTAACAGTTTTTGTTTGCTTTTTTTTTTTTTTTTTTCTTCTTTTTTTTGAGACAGCCATAATTCCCCAACTATTTATAGGTACATGCAAGTACCCTGCCATACAGTGGAACTCGTTGTACTAACTTTTACGAATTAGGAATACAGTAGTTGTTTTTTCCATTCTTTTATACTTGGTTTAGTTCCATCATGTTTCCTCTCCGGCTGTCTTTCTTCCTGAGCCATTACCTCTTCAGCTCTTTCTTGAGTCATTTATTCCTTCTCCTCCTTTTTCTATCTGAAACTGGATTACCAACTCTGATCAGCTCATGAATTATTCATGAATACCAATACCGTCGTTGGTCGCTGTCGTCATCATTGTAACTGACACACAAGCATATTGAATTAGAAAAACTACTGAAAGGATTGACAATGAACATAAATTGCTATTATTAAAACATTCAGCATGCATGTGTGAGAGGGTTACAGTACTCAATTTGTCTGTCAGTCACTCTGTCACACAACCAAATGTGGAACTTGAAGATGGCGGCCTCGCTGAGATTAAAACAAGTATCAAAATGTTGCACTAGACATTTAAAGTTTATTTAGTGTGCCAGAAATTTTAGTTTTGACTTATTTTTTCAGATAATGCTAGGTTTTTTTTAGGTCGTACGATCATAAGTGATTGTTGGTGATGCCCCCTGGGGTCACGCCATACTCATGTGAGGAAATAATTTCTCTGCTACCCATGGTAGTTTTGCATTACATTATATTCTCGGCGTTTTACCAGAGTGCTTGGGTTTTCCCATTGAAACTACTGGTGAGGTGAGCGTTGTTTATATTTTAAGCTTCTCTTGTGAAGACATCATTATTGTCTACCGTTTCATTGCACAAGTTTCATACAGACTTGCTCAAGCTTTACATATTGACTTGCATGAGCTACATATTGTCATATTTATAGTAATACTCCTCCAAATAAATTTTTCTTTTGGTCTTTGTAATAGCTAGCTAACTCTTAGGGTTCGCACGCATGGTGCTTCATTTTTAATCTATTTTGTTTCTTATAAATGTTTACCGACAAAGTGTAGAAAAAATACTGAGGGTTTTGTAGTGACTAGCCACTTAGTGCTGAGGGTAATATTTTTCTAAGGCTTCAGCAACTTAAAGAAGTCCTTTTAAGGTACCTGTGCTTTACAAATAATAGGCCAATGTAAACTGTGGTTTATGAATATAGTTTTATGACACCCCAGAGCCTTGGGCTCATGAATAGTGTTATTCCATCAAAATTCAGTTTTAATACTATTTTGTTTTACAATAAAATTAGTCCACAATCTGAAATTAATAATTTCAGAGGTCACTTACCTAAAAATATCATTGTGAAGATATCTAGGGTGAAATAAATGAATATATGTATGTATGTATATATATGTGTGTGTGTGTGTGTCTGTAATCTACTGGATTCTTCAGAATTACATTAAGTACTTTTAATTTACACCACACCATAGAAAAAATGCAAAGTGAAACGAGTTTTAAAATATGTTTTAACACAAAATGGTCAAGTTTCAGCTATTATTTATAGTAAAATGGAAAAATGAATTAGCATTCAGTCATATTCCGGTGCTTCTGCTTCCTTGAAAGTGTGTGTGTGGCTTTGATCGCTCCAAATCTTCCCTTTATATATTTTAGACTATTTAGAATACTAATAGCGCTTGTATAAAATGAAAACAATGGGTAGTGGTAGCTTTTCTTCACTTCACCAAGTTGAGATTGTAGTAATAATGCATATCTCAGGCTATCTTGCTTTCACTTGTGGCTGTAGTCTCGCGTTTATCTCTTTAAGGTGTCTAGCAGATGCAAGATTAATGTGGACAACAATGTTTTCAAGTGTATGGGCTAATAAGAAGGTAAATCTTATTGGTTTATGGTTTCAATAGGTGCAATTCTCTTTTGCCAAAATTGTGATCACACCATCTCAATATGAGCATTATTTGAATTTAAGACTTTAGTATTTTCAAAAAATATTCTCATCAGTAACAAAATGAAGCAGTAAATTTTTTTAATAATACAGTTGTTTTTTTTGTTTGTTTTTTTGCTACAATTGCCTATTTTACTAGCTGTGCTTTTTGTCACACCCATTAATAACAATCGCTGAATTATTGATGATTCCTACAGTGATGACTCAACTGTTTATAAAAGATAAAAGTTATCTCATCTTCCCATTATTTCTCTCCAGTTTCTTGATTATACATTAAATTGTTTGTTTGCTTGCGTTCGTTAATGTAACTGTTAAATATAAGTCAGTTAATTGTCATAGTTAAATTACCAAATACAGATGCATGGAAGTCATATTCAACTATTTGTGCTAATTTTTCCATATTTTTTTTCACAGGTGAATTTACTATATCCTCAAGTTTGTCATCATTCTCTGGACTAATTTGCTCGCTCAATGCTACATTTACATGTGAAGCGAGATCTGAAAGTCCATTAGTTATTTTTTTTGTCAACAATCAATCTCTATATCGATTTGAGTACAGTCAGGAAATAGTTTATCCTTACAATGATATTGAATCAGGATTTTCAATCCATGTAGACTATGCTAATGTTTCTAATACAATTTTTAATATCTTCGGATTTACATTGAGTTTCAACCTGGATGATCTTTATAGATATATAGGAAGTTTCATATCTTGTGGTACATTAGCAAAAGAAAGTGATAGAATTGAAGTTATAAATTTTACTAAAGCAGGTTAGTAATAAATTAATGTGGTTCAGATATGTTATCAGTGGGTATTGTTGATGAGTATTACAGTTGTGATTAAATTCAATTAGTTCAAGATGTATAAGCTAAATTATAAATTCACATTTAAATTTTCCCACAGGACGGCCAGATATAAAGAGCAAATTACCTCTAGTTAGTGAACTTTCCGCTTGCCCCCTCCAATAGAATAAGTAATAGTTATGCCATGGCCAACGAGGGGTTATGGAATATAACCGTCCAGATCCCGAGGGCTTCGGGATAAGGGCGGTGATATTCCATAACCCAGATGTTGCCATGGCATAACTGTTTTATACCATAGTTGCTGCTACTACTACTCTCTCATATCCACCTATATGGGACCAGCCCTACCACATACTATAACTCTCCAGCCGCTCTCATACCACAGGAATTTACCACAGCTAGCTGCTTTACTGCTTACTGCTGAGCAGCCCAGGTAGAGTTAGATCTGGAGATAACAGCTGGCAGCTACAATGCTAAAGTAAACTTGCTAAAGTAAACTTGCTAAAGTAAACTTTCTGGCGTGCTTCAATTGAATTTTAATTGAATTTTAATTTTGGGCCGGAAAAACACGGAAGAATTCGCTTGACACCGAAAATGCTGATAAACAAAGTTGCTAGTGGAAACTGGGTAGGCCTGGGTAAACGGGATCTAAAATAGTTAGAGCATGGCTTAGGTACTGGTGGATTAGTGAAAATCACCTGGAAAATATCATAGCCCCAGGAAAAATCACCAGGAAAATATCACTTTTAATCCATGGGTGTTACCGCAGCAACCATGGTATAAGTATTGTTTTATCATCGTTTAGAGCTAACAACTTTTTTTAAGTGAAGTGAGAGTTCTGGCTACAGAATTGTATGTACCGTTTCTTCAATGTTGTACACTCTTAAAAGTTCAACTCATGAATTCTCCTCCTTTGTCTACCTCTCTTGCTCCTCAGTATCTCAGTACTTTCTTTTCGCTTCTTTATTGAAGTAGTGACATAAGTCAGCTTTTTCTCACCTGCTTCTATTTTTCTTGATGCTTGCATTCTCTTACTTCTCTGCCTTTCTTCTACCAATGATTTGTGGTGGATTAAATAGGTAAATTTTATACGTACTTTGGGAACCATTTACTATATCCCAACATATTAAGCTTAGGGATTTCACTATTATACTTTTTTAGTGGTAATGGTTCAAGTATTATGAACTTCATTTGTCAATTCCAGTGGGGCAATTATCAAAGAAGTGTTTCTATCACATTATAGTGAATTATATATGAGCAATTTAATGATACTTGACATATATAGGGTTAAATATTTTTATTTTGTTTTTCCAGTTCCTGATGAGCCAGCTGTCTTTATATATAGAGACTCTGAAGCTTTAATTTTTGCTGAATGGGATGCACTGGTAAGTATTTTGAGTAGAAACTTCCAAAATTAATGTGTACATCTATTCTTCCTGCCTTATCCCACCCGTATGCTAACATCTTTGTAAATTACGTGAGATATTTTCAATTAGTAAAAAAATGTATGTATAAGCATTAATTAGAATTTATATATTTTAACTAATAACTGGATAACATAAGATCATTTAAAAGTAAGAATAGAAAATCAATTTATTTATGGCATGTGAAGGAAGTAAATTAATTTTAAAAGAATTTCAATTCACAATCAAGTTCATTTATCTATAAAAATGTCAAGATGTATTGAAAAATATTAAATGCTAAAACACATCAGATTCAAGATTCTATATTTGTTTATTATGATTTGTAGAATTCTCCATGTTCAGACATAACATATATTTACGAAGCTTTGTTGAAAAATGCTACTGGATCAGTTGTAGAAAGTGGAATTGTGGAATGTGCAGAACAAAAATGTAGTAGTTGGTTCCAAGTATCATTGCAGCATAAGTTGGTAATACTTGAAGTCATTGCCATCAATTCTGTTCAAAATATAAGAGGTGTTCCGTATACATCGGATCTTATAAGTAAGTAACATTACAGTGCTTCCTCAATTCCAGACTTCAATTATCCATACCCTCAATTATCCAGACAGCATGGAAAGCAAGCCACATCCCACAAGGGGTACGTGCCCTAACAAGAGTAAAGATGGCAGCTATGTTGAAGAGCAGCAGAAACTTAAGCTCTGTTCTACTTAACAGCTTTTTTTTTTTACAGATAAAAGCCTCTATATTGTTTAATATGTACTGTGTACAGCTGCACAATTAAACATCAATAAATTTATCTATCTTGGTTATGAATATCATTATTCACATATCCAGACAATTTTACATATCTAAACTCTTCTCTTAATCTTTTGACCATGTTGTCTGGATAATCGATGAAGCCCTGTATTTGTAAACTTTGTTGTTGAACTGGTGTTAACAAAATTATAAGTAAATGGGTTAACTGTATATGATGTTTTGTTGTGGTTATTTCACAAAATAATACTATCAGGTTTTCTGTTTTAATGCTTTGGATTTGATTAGACTTTGATATTTTGACTATCAACTAACTTAGTAAGTAAATTCAGAATTACTCCCATTTGTGAAATTTTTTCTTGCAAGCCACATTTGGCTATAGACAAAACCATCTATATGTGTTTATGGAGTTATAATTTAAGCTTTAGATTGAAACTTTCTCACCTAAAGGGGTCTGGAAAAAAGCAAAGGAAAGATGTAAAAAAATCTTAGTTGTCGTCAAGGAATTGAATCCAGGGTCACTGGCTGTAGCCACCAGTGCTGCTCTAACCATTGAGCTATTACAACCCACAGTGGTTAGAGCACTGGTGGCTCAAGCCAGTGGTACTAAGTTTGATTCCCTGGTGACAACTAAGATTTTTTCATATTTTTCCTTTAGGTGAGAAAGTTTCAATCTAGTTTTTATGCAGGGTCAGAACTTGATAATTAAAGCTTTGTATCCACACCAATGTAACTATGTATATTGTGTTTATAGATGTGACTGCATCAAGAGCTCTTCGACAGCAACTAAGCATTACATTCACTCCTTGTTTTACTTCAGTCGTGTGCAAATCTAAATCAAGTGGTATTTGTAGCATCGCATTCATTTATGACAACACTATGGTTTTTACAGTACGTGGTCAAGTTAATGACTCTATTTCTCTTTCAATGTTTCAAGCCGGTGTAAATTATACTTATATGGCTATATTAAATGGTACTATTGTCCAGAAGAATGTACCGGGCATTAAAAGTAAGTATTACAATGGAGATATCTAACTGCATTAATGTTCTGTGAGCAAGCAATGCACTTTCACACATAAACTATACAAAAAATGGTCATCTCATCTAATGTGTCACTATTAGCTCTAATGAAACTAAGTATGAGCATGAAATTGAAAAGCATTTTTGTAGTACTCATCATCTCTATTTTTCCTTTAAACTCAGTTTGAGCTAATTAAACTACACTTAGCTCAGTGCAATGACTTTAGTCCAGTGTCATCATTGGCCAATCAACTGGCCTTTCAAGTTTGCATGATACTTTAGTTTACTGGTCTCACCTGCACAAATTTAAGTTGGATCAACACAAGGTTTTCTGGGATATTGAATCATTTTCTAACATTCAATTTTTTTTGTTAGAATGAAATGTTGGGTGCTATTTACTCAAAAAACATTTTGGTGTATCTGTAATAATAATACGCTTGTGTGTCGGAACGATAACCACGATGGTGACTGATGATTGATAATGGTGTGTATTCGTGAATAATTCATGAGCTGATCAGAGTTGGTAAAACATCGTCATTACCTTAATGGAAACAATGTTTGACAAGGAAAAAAGAAACAATAAATGGCACTCACGGGTTTTGAACCTGCAACCATCCAGTGCGGATTGTGCACACAAACCATTAAGCTGTCAGGACCTAACAGCTTAGTAGTGTCTTGAAGTGTACTAACCCATTGACAACGATTAAGATGTTGCTGCAGTATACTTTGTAAATATACGAGTGTATTTGTCTGGAGTCATTCTTTCCTGGTCAAAACTTAAGAAATTAATACTCAGAAAAAACTGCTGTTCACTAAGTTTTCTTTATCCAAAGTTAAAAACTAAGCCAAGATTTGTAGCAACTGCTAAATATGTCACATTAATATAGCTACTTATAGCTGATTTTGCAGCTTTTAGTTTTCAAATGCAATCAATTATTTCATCAGATTCAAAATTTTCTATAAAAAAATTCAATGATTATAGCTGTACAGCATCATATGTAAATAAAATATTGGGGAGGGACACCCCCCCTTGAAGATTGTTGGAGGGGTCATTGCCCCCCCCCCCCCCCCCCCACTTCCTATTCCACTTGTATATATGTATGAATAACATTGGCTTATTATTTGGGCTCTTCTAAGGTGATGTGAAATTGAATGCTTTCTTGATACTGTAGTTCTATTGTAATGATAGTATAACTTTTTAGTGTCTATATAGTTTTATATTTTCAAAAACAATAATTTTGTGTTTGTTTTTACAGCCAAACTATGTGACTGCAGTAAAAGTAAGTTATTAACATTGCTTTGACTGATTTAAATACTATGAGTGTTATATGATAATACTGCATGAAGTACAATACGCTTGAGCACAAATGGCGAGCTAGTTTACATATACAATGTCTTAAAGGTTGCTCTTAGTTTGTGCATTAAAATAGTTCTATATGTGGGACTGGTCCCCACACTTGCCCTGTCCACCCCCCACTCTAAAACGGAACATTGGGTGTCTGTATTCATGAATTATTCATGAATTATTCATTTGCCTAACAGAGTCCCTCTCCTGCTCTCTTTCCTCCTGAGCCATTTCAGCTTTTCTTATACCCAATGTTTGTTTTCAGCTCTTTCTTCTTGAGTAATAAATTCCTTTCTCCTCCTTTGTCTATCTCTCCTGCTTCTAAGTTAACTCTCCAGCTTCTCAGTTTCTCAGTCTTGCCATCCATCATTGTGTAACTAGGTTTTGTGAAACTTTTACCTTCCACGCCTTCCCTTGTGAAACTTTCACCATCTTTTCCTCACTGATTTCACCTATTTTAGCTGCAATAATCAATGTTTCGTCATTGTAAAGGTAAAGAAACTTTACCCATTCAGTTAAACAACACGTTATCGATCTGATTAAGCTAATGAAATATTCATGAATTGACACACCACATTTATGAATTATGCTGCATAAATAGATTATAGTGTGCTATAAATGCAAAGACCAAAAGAAATGTAGCTTTTTTATTTTAGTCTCTGCTGAGATATGGTAACAAAATTTCAGCCGAGAATGACTGAATCACTCTTTTACATGGTATACATTTTTCCTACTCCGAAGAAATGTGATTTTTTTTTTTATTATTCATCATGTTTTCTCTCTTATGCAAGTCTAAAATTTTCCAATTTAGCCAGCACCTGTATTCATTTGACTAAAAATCATAAATATAAGAGAAATGCTATGCATTCTTGTTGTCACTCTCTGTGGCAAAACATCATGATAAAATGTATTAATCTATTATATGTAGTATTTGAATTGCTGGTATATTTGAATTTAATTCTATTACGATAAATTAGTATATGTGGTTACCATACTGTAGTGCATTATCTTCATGTTTTTACCAAAGCTAGTTACTATCATCGTAGTTAGCACCAAGTATATTCAGTTTTCTTCTTACTTTACCCTCTTTTAAATATATCCAACTTTTGTGGTACCCAGTGAATTTCATTTTCTGCATTTTATATGTTATGCATGGGGATGCTACAATTATAATTACAACAGTGAATACAAAAATGTAGATTTAGGTTGTCCTTTGATTCACAGATCACAAGGGCTACAGTAGTATCTAAATGCACATAGCTTCGCTACCGAATCATTACTGTAAATTTATTTTAAGTTAAATATGGCACTGAGGACATAAATACAAGAATTATTTGTAAAGAGATTCTAGTCTATTTTTTTATTTTAAAAATTCATTGTTAACTTATATACAAAAAGTATTGGGTTATAAGTTCGATGTTCTGACAAATTTTTAATAGGGTGAATAGTCCAAAGAAAGTGTTTTGCTGTGGATATGTTTGATATTAGAACACTCTGATGGCCATTATAGCTAATAGCTCAGGTTTGATACAAGCTCTGTCTCCACGGTAGGCTAAAGTAACAATGGGGATGGTAATAGTCACGTGTTGTTGAATTACTGGTAGGACTACTATAGTTGCATCTTGTGTTTTTTTTCAAAACAGATAAAAGTGAACAATATGCAAATTTTATTTTAAAACACCTCAGAATGCATAGCCAGACATCACAGTGGGCTCACAGCTGTTAGATGATGACAATAAATACATGAGGTGCATGCATGCACGATTATTAAGTATTTGTAATGATAGCTTATGATTAGTTTATGTTCTGTTACCAGGGTAGACCTGGTCATCTTTAATTCAATTGAGAGTGTCTTTTTTTAAAGGGAGTGAGTCACATTGTATTTCTGTCATAATCATTCTAGAAATTTTATTTCCATTGTATATTTAGAATAATTTACCCATACATAAACAATAATGTGTTATTGAGATGAAGAAATTTTACAAGCTATGAGATTTCACTCAATAATACTTGATTATAAACTCTTGGCATATACTTTGCTAAATATATGTATTCCTGTGCCCTGTGTTGGGAAAATCAGCCTAACAGTGGCGAACAATTTTTTTCAGTATCTCCGATATGGGTCAATTATTTTCAAAAAAATATATGGCAGAAATGGATAAACATTTGTTAGCTCTATCTTATGGCGTAGTTGGAGACTTAGATGTAGCATTTGGGCCGATTTTCAAAAAACCAGTCATTTTTAGATGAATTTATGTCAAAGAAAGAATTTGTTAAACAAGGAAACTCATGATAAGAACATGCAATGTTAATGGAAGAAAATAACAATTTGCTTGCTTGCTAGGTGTGAACTGAATTATATACTATTAGTATTTTGTTACCACATAGTGTAGGTATTAAATTTAACAGCCCATGGTAGCATTATATATATGTACTTGATTAGGTACTGCTAAACTCACTAGATGGAATGTTGCTGCTATGGTCATTGGACTTGTGCTATGGGCAGTGTCTATAAGTCTACTAATCATTGCAGCCGTTGCCTTGGCTATCAGATACAGTGAACTGTCTGATAAGATGATAAGTAAGTGTAATTAGATAGGGAGTATATACATGCAAGTTTTTAAATACTTATTTTATACAGGAATTGTCAGTATTGTATTTGGGATATTGAGTCTCATCATTGTACTCATTGCTGCTGTATTATTGATTGCTACAGCTGCAGTGGTGACTCCTCAGGAAGGTATATATTAACTTTAATGACCTTAGAGCAGTGTGTGAATGATAGCAGAACATATACTATTAAATACAGCTTGGATAATGTATAGGTACATTTGATATATTCTCAAGATCTGTGCGCAGACAAAGCTACATGAATAGCTTATCAGATTCTGTAGTTCTGTTGACATTTAGTTGGTATAAAAATTTAAAAAAATTCTAACAGACCCATTAAGTTTATACAAGTAAACCATACTAAGTTTATTAGTAGATTGAACCTTTCTAAGAGGTCTAAAGAAAAGCTATGGCAAAATGTGAAAAATCTCAGTTGTCACTGGGAAATCGAACCCAGGACACTAGCCCTTAACCACCAGTGCTCTAGCCACTGAGCTACGACAACCCACGACTTCCAAAACCTTTATATTTTACCTTTATACTGTTGAGTAGTGCCTCTTACTGCAGTCTCGTGCTCAACAGACCACCAATTATGTACCATCAGAACACCTTTTTGACGTTGACCGGAAGCACCTCCCCCTTCTTTGATGAACCTACTGTTTTTGTTAATTCCCCAGCCTAGTCTATTTTTAATATATTAATGTTATCCATTTAACTCTGCTCACTACAAGCTGAAAGTGAGTGAAAATACAAGCATGAGAGTGAAATACCATCCCCACATTGTCCGACAAGTGTAAAAAATATTGTTAATTGCACGTTGGATATTTACCGAAACAGTAAAACAGTTATGCTTCAAAACCTCAATTCAAAGGTAACTCAGCCATTACAACCAATAAAATAAATTGTTCTGAACTATGTATGGGCGCTTTGGAGCATTCAATGCAATGGAGAATATTCAATGATAATGTGAATGGGAAGTATTCAAGGAAAATATAGAGTGAACACTATATTATTTATTACAGCTAGAACATAATATGAAAATTACTATCCTGATATCCTGGCAGATTCCGGTAATTTTTTTTTATAATGGATTTGGATAATTTCCCTTACAATCCTGACAACAAGTACTCAACTAAACAGCTGATTTTTTCAAATTTCAATGCCATAGTCAGTTAGTAGCCACACTTGCTGCATCTTTTTTGACTATGAAAGGAATCACATTTAAGCAAATTGTAGCACAATTTTGTCTTAGAAAGATTTGCTTAATGGTGAAGTGAGAAGAGGCTTAAAAACCTGTGTTATTAAGAGGAAAAAAAAAGCAACTAAAATTATATATTTATTTATTGGCGAGCGAGCGTAGCGAGCGAGACACTTACAGGGGTAACACAATTGAAAATCGGGGATGTTAGATATATGATCTACTCAGAGGCATTGAAACCGCTCAGGCTTGACAATTTTTTGAAAATTATCGTCAATGAATAAGCATTACACTAGCGTATGACAATGAGACAATACAAACGTTTCGACACCTAATACGGATGTTATCATCAGTGAGAATAGTACAAATATTTATGCCCCAAGACATTTGCTTTAGCATCCACCCTCTAGCACAAATATGTTTGTTATTTTTATTTATTCCCTAGGCATTTTCACTTATTTGTACTCTTCTCATTGATGATGACATCTGCACAGGTGTCGAAACGTCTGTATTGTCTCATTGTTATATGCTAGTGATAAAGATATAAAATAGTTATGGATATTGTTCCTAGCAACAGCTGATAATATAAATATGAATAAGTATTACCTTTCCTAAGTGGGAGTTATAATATGTAAGAACTAAATCAGTGGTCTTGAGATGCATCTAGTTAAGCAAAAACAATGCAGTGTTTGTTATTCCAGTGTACTGGCCTTTATATCTGGGATTATCAGAAGTCTTGAATATTTCTTTAAGTATAAGTAAATGCAATAGTAAAATAGTAGCTAGTTTTCTTTAAATCCCTAAGAATGCTGGTATTTTTGCGTTTCAGCATGGTCAGGAAAACTAAACATTATATCCTCGGTTTCTAAATATTCAATTTGATTAACTCTATCAGGTAACAATGAATAACTGACAAAACCAAGCTGTAGCTGATACAGTGGCAACACTATATTAAAGTGTTTTTTTTTGCTTTTGTTATGTTTTTATAGCTAGCTAGCTATTCAATTTATATTGTTGTTGTTTTGTTTTTGTTATTTTGCAATTACTGATAGGTGCTTAAAATAATACATAGTGCAATATCAAGGCTATATATAAAGAAGATATTTAAATATTGCACTTTTTTGGCCTGGCCAATCAAAATTAGCTTCCTATGCCACTGATATGGCTATGATTTACCACAGTCACTAAACTCCTGTAAGTTTGTAAGACCTAACTGCATCCTGCAACATTCAGATAATGCCAGGAACAGCCTACTTCAAAGGGGTATATAAATAAGAATTCTTCATATGATATGCGTAACGATCACTAAATCTATGGATTCTGTTTAGTATAGAATGGACAAGGTCAACTACTAAATGAACACCAATTTGTGAGGGTCAAAGTACTAAATGACGTACTACATCCACATATGTACATAAACAAACTAATATCCCCAATTTTCGATTGTATGACCCCTGATAGTTCTCACTCATTCACTCGCTCGCCAATAAGTGTGTTTATAAAAAAGAGGTAAAGTTTGTTTATTTTATTTATAAATGGAGGTACATATCTTCAGCTTTCTTAACATGTGTCAATGTTCTCATAATAATTCTCTCTACTATTTCATAGCTAACTAGTGATGCGCTCTAATAGCACAAAATAGCGAAGCGAGCGATGCATGTTCCCTGTAATTGCATCTATTCCATGCATGCTTGGTGTGGCTACAAAAAACTGTCAAAGTGAGAAAACAATAGTGGTAGCTTTTTTCTATGATGAAGGCTCCTGGTACCGTAATCCTCAGGAATAGTCCAATATATAAATTAGGAACATTTAATGGCTTTTCAAAAAGAAAGATTCTTTACTTTGCTACCTGTTTCTGTTTCATTTTAGCTCTCCTCCTCCTTGCCCTGTCTTTTTCATTTCTTATCTCTCTCCTTACTAATTTTTCTTGAGTTTCTAACGCCCTCAAAGCTCTTGACCGAGCGTTTCTAACATTTTGTCTCTCTTTCGTAGAATTTGTTTCACTGGGCATCGCTACTTCGTACGGCGGGTAAACAAAACAAAATGTTGCTGAGAAGGTTACCCGGCCCGCGCAAGCGCGTAGGAGAATATGTGCACACGTACGCCCACACAAGAACAAAAACAATTCCTAGACCTAAATATATATATATATATATCGTGGACTCATTAGAGAGTCAGCTCCGCTCACTTCGCTGAATTACCAGTTTTGTTAGCATAGGGTGATTGTGAATAAGCTATGTCTAAGGATGATTAGTTCATACCTTAAATAATTCTTCCCCACCGAACCCCACTTTCTCTCCAATAAAACAATGGAATAATATGGCTTCTTGCAAACAAAATTGATATTTAAATAAAATCTGGTTTGTTTAGCAGAGCAGAATGCTATTATGCATGCAATACTTTTCGTACAAATTCCATTGAGACACATCACCAGTTTATTTGTTTTTTAATGTCATACAGATACAGAATAGAGTAGATTAAGCATTATAAGATTATAAGGTCTTTTAACCAGTTGTTGTTTAACTGAAAGCTATCATTTGGTATGAATTAGTAGTGTATAGATCAGAAAAATAATCATTACAAAATATTTTCTTTGCAGATACATGTGACAGGATGTGGCAAGGACACAGAGATGGTCTCATCATTGCAGCATTGGTTTTTAGTCTCATTAGTTTTATTGTAACCTCGTTATGGTTGATATTGTTTTGTGTATTTAAAAGTAAGTTATTGAATCAGATAGACATTGAAAATTTTTTGGTTAGGTGTATACTTAAGAAGAGTGATTAATAATCTGTGTGCTGTATTAGTTGGTGAGCGAGCAGAGTGTAAGAGAAAGATTACAAGGCTGATAAAGAAATTGTCAAATGATAATTAGGGAATAAAAAATTCAACAGATAAAAAGAATCTTTGAAAAAAGAAAATGTTATTGGTCTGTTGAGAGTGAGACTGGTAGCATAGCAGTACCACTTAACAGTCACAGAATTGAGTGTTGTTTTTTGTCGACTGGTAGCTGTAGCTCAGAGGCAGAACGCTTGTGCATTAAGCAAGCGGTCCTGGGTGATTCCCGGTGGTGACTGTGAGGCCAAGCCCTGCTTCATCCTGCATGATGGACATGCCGGCCCTGATGGGCGTGCCTGCCCTGAATACTTGAGTTGTTTACAGACTTTGTGTGTGAACGGTGGAACTGCTAATTAGAGAGTGTATGTATGTATGTGTGTGCAAAATGCATGCGCACAGTATAGCTAGCACGACAACTGTTAGTTAGAGTCATTTTAGTGTGCGTGTATTAGAGTTCTGAGTTTTATGGGTGTGTCAGTCGTTCATTATTTCATTTTTGTCATCCTGTGTGTCCTAGTTTTACAAAATAATAGTTTTAAAACCCTATTTCTGTGAAGTCTGGGGACTACAGAGCATCAGGAGTAGCTATGGACTGCTACTGATAGATTGATAGTGAAACTGGTGGCAATATACCCGGCTGCCAGGTACAGACGTAAGACTCTTCCACCTGACAGCCCAACAGTGACCAAATATTTTTATTCTTTTTTTAAAAAGCCTGTGAAAGAGAGAGAATACATATAATGAGTGATAGAAGGTTGAGAAATAAATTATGTAGTTTAAAATTGTTTACGTGATATTTGTTTGATAATGTATAATTTTAGAGAGTTTATTGAGGACTGAATCAGTACATTTAAATAGAGATCAATGGATTATGGAACTGCATGGTGTGGTAAGTGTAAGATTATTGTCACGTATTGCTTGTTGTGTAGGAAACACTTGTAAAGTACCACCTATTAGTAATGGGCCTTTTGTCTGAAAAGGGGCTTGCAGGGTTGTATAGATATGTGTAATGGTTGGGGATTGGGTATACTTCAAATGTAAGAAATGTTTTAACAGCATGGTGTGGTATGAAGTTGAGTACTGCTGAACTTGTGTAATGTATAGCATTTCTACATATGTAACCGTCTGCGGGAAAACCGGGCACAACGCGGCGTGCGTAATATCGAGAAAAGATCGATCGATTTCTTAAAAATGTATTGTTTCAAGCCGACGGAAGGGAACGGTTAGGTCTATTATAGCGGAACGACTTAAGCTACAACGATAAAACTTGGAGAGCTCAATATCTGGACGCCGACAACTCCGTAAGTGTAACAAAAAAAATTTTCGAAGGGTGCCGCGTTGTGCCTGGTTTTCCTATAGACGGTCACATATACAGTCTAATGATGTCCCTTGTTCCCTGTCATACAATGTAGCTACATATTTCAGACATGATTATGTGTTTTCTATATGTGATTATAAGTGATCACCGGGACAAAAACAATCTGAAAATGCAGCCACCAGGTTCACTACAGTTGCGTCACCTATACCAGCTGGTGGCAAGACATCATAACATTGACACAAAATGTAACATTGCTGCTTGCATTCTTGATTCAGTGGTATAGACGCAGTGGGGCTATTGAGGCTCTATCCCACCACCCTTCTCCTACCCAAATTTTAGACAAATGTATCTATTTTTTTAGAATTTTTATTATTTTGCAATATAAGGGTAATTATTACACCACAATGGTACAAAAAGTTTTCAATGTAAGAAAATTAAGTACTGAATAATTACAATCTATATAATAATACGCTTGTGTGTCAGTAATGACGATGACCGACAGTGTGTGTATTCATGAATATTTCATGAGCTTAATCAATTTGGTCAAACATCATCTTTACCTGAAAAGTGTCGTCACATTCAATACAAAGTGATTATTGTAATGGAAAAGTGGGTGGAATAAAATCATCGAGTAAAGGTGGCGTTAAGTTTCTAAAAGGAAGATGAAAGTATGAAAAAGAAGGGGATAAGAAAATCTGAGATAATTCAGGTAAAAAGAGAGCAGGCGAGAGGGAAACTAATGTAAGCTTAACCAATGGTAGGAATGATAACAATGAATAAAAATAACTTATGCTATGACATTCTTACTTTACATACACAATGATGTAGGAAGATGTTGTTTTTTTTTATTGTTTTTTTTGTTGTTGTTTTTATGGTATGGGTGGGCTTCAAAGGCATATTTTCTGTGGTTTGCAGGTGGTCATACCAAATCACTTATTTAAGTTACGCAAAAAAAAATTATGGGGGTTCCAGCACCCTGTACTCCCACACTGCACCCCCCCCGCCCCTCAGCCCCCCCCCGCCCCCCCCCCCCCCCCCCCACCCCCCAACTTTTTAACTTATTTACGTCTAGCGCCACCGTGTGGTGGGGTACTTGTTAGTAATAATATTATGAATATGTGGGAACATGGACAACTTTTCACGGCCCGCAATAGAAAATGTAGAGATTGGCTGCCTACTTCCCTGGAATTGCCGCCACCAGAGCTATGAACCTCCACTGCCTAAGTACCCCCAACCGTCAACCAAAGTTTCAGGATATTCAAGAAGTGAGCAAGTTTCATGAGGTGACACAGAAACAGAAAAGGTTCGAACTAAAATTGCATGTGGCAAAATGACTATATATAATCTGGCTAAAGCAATGGCCCGCCCCATTGCGCACACCTTACAAACTTGTGAAAAGGAGTATGTGTGTGTGTGTGTAGTACTTGAATGTTCTTACACACACCTGTGAGTAGTTTGCATTTGGGTGTGGTTTCTCCTGGTTTGGTGAGCCACTCCCTTAGTTCAAAAAAGTCTTCTTTCTTCAGCTGCTCACAGAATAATTATAATAATAATGATAATAACTATAATAATAATTATAACAATAATAATAATAATAATAATAATAATCTCATTGTAGTTAGATAGTGCACCCATCCACGATAGAAGTGATATCCTCACACTGAACAGCCACTGAAATTTTGTTTGGGTATAGGAAGAAAGGTGAAGATGCCATCTCCTTTAAGTCTCTCTGCTGACTCTCCTACCCAACTTCTTCAAAAATGTTCATGTCTTGTGGCCAAATAGCTACACTGATCTTTACTGTCACTGATGGTGTGTAGGAATAAGTGACTATGAGACTACTTTATTTTTCACATTTTCTATACTCTACTTGAAAATCCACCTCACCTACTACTATAGAAACATCATTTGGTTTAAGAAAGAGCATACGTGTCAGGGTAGGTGGCATCGCAGACTAGAAGTCTGCCACATTCCCATTGCACTAAAGTAACACCATCTGATCTCTTGCTATCAGACCTCAATAAAACCAACCTGGAGGGCACATGAGCAGAGACAAGTGTTCTGTGGATAATGTCATTCAAGCCTGAGTGTCAAAGAAGTTTCCTGTATCAATTTCTGCAGCTCACAACATATTGTCCAATGACATCAACCTCTATTCCACAGTGACAATAAGGTTGCAGTCCACAAATTGGAATACCTACATAAAAATAAACCCACGCAATTCTGAGCCACTCATCATCCATGTGTACACTCAGAGAAGCAATTTAGAAAGCATGCAGCCATGCTCCTGGCCTCTTCTAGGAGCCCTTTAGCAATCACATGTGAACCTATATGGTCCCTTGAATTTTGTTTGCATGCTGCTACACCTTCCGTTCCATTCAGGAAAGATATTACTGCCTTGACAACTAGACTAGTAGATGAAACTAGGCCATCAGAGAAGCAGGAGATGAGAGTTTGATAAGATGGTAGTTGTAGGATTGAAGTACAGAGGTTTTGTCACTAAATTCTGCCAAAGTATCATCATAATGCTTGCTAACTGGATAGCTCCTTTAATTGTTTTTGTTGTTGTTGTTGTTTTTTGATGAAGTGTAGATTATCTTTCAAAAAGCAAAAAATGTTTCCTGTCTTTACTTTCTCCAATATTAGGACTTAAAATTGGTCCTATTTGATTGCTTCCTGCTTCATGAAAACTTATTTCCTGAATTGGGTGTGTTTTTTATGATATCATGTTTAGAACAGCTACTCTTTGGTTTAATAGTAGTCTTGCTATAGAAACGGTACTACTTCTTAGTTAGATGTATTCTCTCTCTTTCACAGGCTTTTTTTAAACAATACAGAATTAAAAAAATTTGGTCGCCACCGGGAATCGAACCCAGGACTGCTTGTATAACTTCTAAGTTGTTCATGATTTGATATGCCCTGCACTAGCACTAGTGACTCTGTGGTAGTGAAGCCAGTAGCTCAGATACCTCTTGTGTCTTTTACCTATCATATTCTGCTGCTGATGATAGTTAAGAAAGCATGAACTCTGGTGGGGAATTTGAGCCATACCTCTATGAACCTGCAAGGAACAGTGAATCCTCAAATAACACTCCTCATTATGATGAGATTCTCAGGACTATAAGGGACTTCTAACAACAAGCAGGTACAGAAACATGACCTAGCACCATCATTTCATACAAACAGCGGTAATGTCAATGTGGCCATTTTCAAACTAGGTCCACTACTTGTGTTTGGGAATGTATTTACTACGAAGAAATCCTATAACAAAATAACACAAGTGATTTAGAACTAGCCTGTCCTACTGGATTGAAGTGTTTCATCTTTCATCCTGGTTGTCTAAGGGTATGGGTCCTAGTAGTTATGAGTACAAATATGGTGCTGGTAGAGTGTCACTCATTCCATCTCATGAGAAAGTACAACATGACTCATGACTAGTGCTTGCTGTTCTTATTGCTGTTAAAAATAAACCTCTAATTAATGGATAGTGCAACTAGATACAACTCCCACACTTTTCCTCACCATTTTCTCAGTTGGCTATATGCCATTAGTTTATATTGCTTTAAAGCTCTCAACACAGCTTCACGCAAACCACACCCCATTTAAGAAATAAGTTTTCTGGAAGCACAAAGCAAATACATAGGGCAATCTTTAAGTTCAGCTATCCCACCTTCAGTTAGTTTATTAGGATTTATTTTTAGGCTTTCTATCAATGCATCAAGTCTTAAAAGTAGTATTCTTCACCTAAACTAATTGAACATCCAAACACCATTTGCTCTAGTGGGCAATTTAGAGTACCTTCGTCACTACCCTGGCCATCCCTTGATAGTATCAGAGAAGAGCAGTGTTAGATGAAAGTATTTTGACATTGACACGGTTGGATTTGGTGGGCATGGCATTTTGAAAGGCATGAGGTGGGCAACATTTTGAGCTGCAAGGTGAAAAAAATGCATGCATAGGGTTTCCTAGAGGAGGGGGAGAACCTGCAATTTCCCAGCAAACGAATGTTTCTCACTCCAAAAAATGCCGATTTGATTGATCAATTCGAATAACAACAAAAAAGTGACCATTGCAATATGATTAAAGAATGATCCAATCATTATTCCATATTTCAGTAAAATTATTTCTTGTATGTTTTGAAACTTTCAATGGTAATCCTTTAGTCAGGTCAATTTTTGTTCCATTGGCTGATTTCATAATCTGAAGAGAGCAGAACTTTTCCGTTCTTCTAGGACCTAGTCCTGGTAACTTTTCCATGACTTCGACTTCATAACTTTTTTCCATTTCTTGAAGGAATCCTTTTTGAAAAGCAGTCCACTTTGGTAATAGCTCTATTTTTATGTTTATATTTTATTAATTTCTTTGCAAGCAAAGAAAAAAAGTACCTCAGATTTTGAAGTCGAAATGTCAACACCCTCCAAAAAATTCTGTTGAGCATAATACAGTTATGACAAAAAGAACTATGAACCACAATTATATGGCTGAAGCTCCCATTAAATGCAAGTACTACTATAATATTCAAATGTTATGTACATGTATTACTTCATTTAATTCTAGGAAGCAAAGTGAAACTATACTAATATTGAGATTCTGTGTAAGCTAAACAAACCTCAAACATAAAGTCACTGTATATAAACAAGTTGCTATGTCTCAGCTACTTTTTAGGTTTAAAAACATTTTCCCTTAAGTTCATAAAATGATCCAGCAACTCTCATGTTAAAGTAGTGCACAGTTGCTCTGAAGATACACTGACTGGTGTTTCATTTATTAAGTGCAAGTGATTGTATATATCATTCATATGTTATGTACATGTACATACAATGCTACATTATTATATTCTAGAAAGGAAAGAGAAACATGACTCAAGCTGAGTTTAATGAAGCAGAAGAAAACGTTGCAGCAGCAGCTGGACATAGAAGAACGGGAGAAAGTGTTCAAGAGGGTGTGAATAGAGTAAAAGAAGAAATACACCAAGCTGCAACCAACATATCAACTGGCAAGGTAAGTTCTTATATTATATATGGCAACATTATTGATTGTTTGTATTTTGACCATAAGAACATGAAACATGTATGCAGTAAGGAAACCCAACATTAAAGTCTGTGAATGTTTTTGTTCATCTGTCAGCATCTCAGCGCTTGTTTATCTTCCTTGATACCTGGGATTAAACAATATTGTATCTATCCCAAAGCTGAATATAAAATGGATAATACTTTAACCGTTTTTACCTGTATATCCTATAAATTACACAATTAAATAGGTTGTAATAAATACATTTGGAGTACACCTTAATGAAAGTCAGGGTATTAATGACGTAAATTAGTGCAGTATATTATAATAAAGAGTTATCTTCTATTATTAATTATTTTGTCAGGAATATTGACAAGGCAAACCAGCATTAAGTTTAATATTTATAATATCACCTGATCTATATAGTAAGAGAGCTATATATGGACATCATCAATACAATTATGTGGTTTTGGTTCCCTAACAACTAAGTATCAATATTTCATACCTGGATACTCATTTGTTATTGGAATTTTACTCTAGTTTTCATTTTAAATAAATAGCTATTCTTCTTTTTTTCCTCACATTTTATACACATATCTAAAATTTATGTATTTAAGTGTATAAAATATGCTTGAGCACTAATGATGAGCAAGTCGTTGTGCACATTAATTCAAATAACAAGGCAAAACACTTACATTTAAACCTTATCTCTAGGCCCTAAGCAATAAATAGAAGGGTCATTAACCCTCAGTGTGCATGCACAAGAGAGTTAGAGTGGTCTGCTTTTCTTTCATTCATTCATTCATTCATCTGTTCACTCTGCCAACAGTGGATCTCAAAGATGGCAAACTTTTATACCTTGAGAGAAGAGGAACTCCGACTAGATGACAATTTAAGTCCCTTTAATTTGCCACTTTTTTTAAATTTTGGCTTAGTGTTTGAGAAAATGAGAAAAAGGCAGACTACGGTGAGTACTTGTATATGGCTATGCCCATTCAATCGTTTAGCTGCCATTTAGAATCACGCGCTCTCATGTGAACATACAAATTGTACTGCACCCAGTTCACATTTACTGCTTTCATTCTGTAGTTCCATGCTTAACTTCTTTTGTCTGGTGTTGGGAAGTCTCTGCTGCTGGAGGTGTGCTTCTTTCATGAACTGCAAGTATGCCTGCTCCCTAAAAATGTGCCCTAAGTGTTTGTGTAGCATGCATGTCAGAAAGTCGAAATGTTCTTGTGGCTATTTTTCTACAAAATCAAGGTTAATACTGAAGCCAGTGAATGCCATGAAGTCCTCAGAAAGTTGTAAAAACCGTATTTATGAGTATCAAGCTGGTAAAACAGCATTAGAAAGTTATAGATCAGTCCAAAGTGTGATTATGGGCTGGTTCTAAATGTTCATGCCCGTAAAATAGGCCTTGAAATGCCTGAAGGATCCCAGAGATACAAGCAGGCCAATTTATAATGTCCTAACTAGACAAATTAAACTTTATATTCATAGAGCAAAATTATTATACTGTTATAAGCTGAAAATATAAGAACTTTGTTATTCAACAATAGTTAATTTTAGTGTAAGTTAGTAAAAAAAAATTTAACTAACACTGAGGGTTTGCACTCTTAGTACTCTAGTTTAGACAGTACATAAAACAAACTTCAAAATGACATATTGAAACATGAATTTGACTGAAGAAGAGTGGAAAAAAATTGTTCCCAAAAATATAAAAAAACTATGTGGTATCAAAAGCAGGCATCAGAGTTGTTACATGTGACCACGGAGCAAATAACAAACTTGTTTAGTTTTTGTCCAAGGTAACTCCAACACTGCAAGAGTTATAGCTGTACACTAAGTGGTGTGCTTGAGCACAAATGGCGAGCGAGCCTAATGACTATACTATTATTATATGAATGATTTTGACTTCTAACACTGAAGCTACTGAAAATACGGTCCAGTTTTTTAATTTAGCATACAGGGTAAAGGGATTTCAGTGCCATAGTAACAACTCTCTGCAACTGCTTGGAAGAAAAAACAACAACAACAAAACAATACACGTTATTTAAAAGTTTTCTTTGTGATATTCTTTAGCTAAGTAGTGGTTGTAACACACAATGCTTTGACACAACTGGACATGCACCTACACAGACTTACCTTCGCAGTAGTCTAGTGGACAATGTATTTTCAAGTAAAACTGTTGCGCACGGCTTATAACCATGACAAAGAGCGCATTGACTTACCACCGCCACTAACTCGAATAGAAATATAAGTCCCTTAAGTTTTCAAGTTTTAACTGCACCCGCAAAAGAATTCAAAACGGTAAAGAATTCAAAACGGTAAACAATTCAATTTCTAGGGTGATACGGGTACTGATCGATAAACTAGAGGATTCTGTTTAGTGCAATTTGGGACGGGGTCGACCACATAACTAACACAAAAACGCGAGGGTCAAAGTACAAAATGACATACGTACGTCCATATATATAAATAAATAAACAAACATCCCCGATTTTCTATTGTGTTTCCCCTGTAAGTGTCTCGCTCACTCGCCAATAACACATTCAAAATTTAAAATAATTTACCTTTAATTTTTCTGTATTGGGATTACAGCACTCAACAATCTCCAACTCAGTAGAGGGCCCAGAAGTAATGAATATCTCTCTAAATAGCTAGCTATTTATGACTAGTCGTCTCTCCAAAATTCACACTTCACTTAGGGCGAATTCGACCCTCGATGAGGCTTCTTAAAGATTGGCTTCTGTTTGCTATGTGTAGCACCAGCTCTATAGTGCTATCTGAACATTTTAGATCATAGCATACTCTAAAAGAATGACAAACTATCAACTGTTGAGTTCTCAAAGATATTTACTTCACAAACAGCATTATGCGTGAACCATGTACTGCTTGCTATAGCAACTCATTGATGTCAGCGTGGTTAGTATGACAACACCATGAATCTATTAATGTGTAATATATCCAAAGATGAGAAAATAGAATTTAAAACCTGTTGAACAGGACAATTCAAAAAAGTAAACCACTTGTCTTCTTGGCACTCCAGAGCTGTTAAAGTGGTAAAGAAAAAAAAGTTATATATTTGCAATAAAACATAATAATATATGCTTTTTTAATATATAATTTAATTTTTTTTAGGGGTGTCCTGCCTAAACTGGACAGAATAAAAAAGATTTGATAAAATTTAAATGATGATTTTGAAAACAATCAACAATGTGGCAGTGGACAAAAAATCAGCTCGCCAGTTGGCAATATCGTTGAAGATTTATATACTTGAGGCTTCAGAAGCTTATAGCAAAAAGAAACACAGTATCAACTTCTGCTGTTGTTGTTTTTTATATCGTTAGTCCATTAGCAGTGCTCTTCAGGGTCCACTGACAGCCATAGCCCTACATATCGTAAAGAAAAGTAGTTAGCCCTAGCAACCGAAATCTAATTAGCACCACATTATGTGTAGGTGTTGTCAATGTACTTTTCATGACATGAATGTGTAATATGTGGAAATGATGTATTTTATCATTGTTAACATGCATGTGCATGAGGTTTACAGTAGTCTCTCTATCATTCATTCATTCATTCATTCATTTATTCATTCACTCTGTCAACAGCGAATCTCGAAGATGGCAGACTTTTATGCAGTAAGAGAGGAGGAATTCCGACTAGATGACAATCTAAGTCCCTTTAATTTGCCTTTTTTATTTCAATTTAGTTTTGAGAATACAAGAGAAAAGGCAAACACTAGGTGAGTGCTGCTATACGGTCATGCCCATTCATTCACTCAGCCATGTAGAATCATGCGCGCTCACGTTAGTGTGCAAATTTACCATGCCTGGTTCAAACTTGTTGCGTGCATTCTGTAGTTCCATAGCAGGGTGTCAATAGAGCATTAGAATGTGAGGATCAGTCTTTATGGTAATCACAGAGATGCAAGCAGGCCAATGTTATATGCCCTAGCTTGAGAAGTTAAAACTTATTATTGTAAGCTGAACATTTAAGAACTTTATTATTCAAGAGTAATGACTTTTTTTCGCAAATTATTGCATTTTTTACTAACACTGAGGGTTTGCAGTGTTCTAGTTTGTTTGTTTTCAGGAATATTGACAAGGGAAATCAACATTTCAATAGTTATATTCATAATTACAGCTATGTATTTAGAGAGGACATATTGAATGTGATTATAGTTTTGGTTTAATAGCAACTAAGTATCAATATTTCAGACATGGATATTCATTTTGAATTTTTATTGCAAAGTGAGACTCACTAAGGAGTTTCAATTGAATATATATATGGCAAAGTTCAAAGAGGTCAATACATGTCCACCCCTGGAGGCTACTTAAAAACGTAAACATTAGCACGGGTGCAAGAAATTTAGGAGAAGAGACTTTGAAATAATGCCAGAAAATAAAGACAAAGAGTTACAGAGACAGAACAGGACAGATGTTTACAGTTAGGTCTTACAAACTTAGCGTGGTTTAGCGATCCTTACCTGTCTCGGAAATTTGACTGCTTACCCCTCAAAAATTAATTGCCCAATAGTCAAGTCACGAAGAAAATTCATGCAGGTATATCCAGTGATCAAGTGTATATATGTGGATACAAGTCTGGTGTGTTGCTAAAGATTGGCACAAAAATTTTAACAAAAACATTCAAAGAATATTATAACTGCTAGCATTCAAATTTGAATTTCAGTCAGACCAGCTTGCTCGCCATTTGTGCTGTAGCACATCATTATAGTCTAGTTTTCATTTTAAAAATTAAACTATTCTTCCTTTTCCTCGCGTTTAATTTGCAAATCTATGAATAAATGCATTTTAATGTATAAAATAAGCTTGAACATAAATGAAGAGGAGGCCATTGTGCACAGCAACTCAAAGAATATTTCAAAACACACTTAACTACTCTCTTACAAGATCTGTATGCTGAAACATTTGTTCAGAACATCACCAAATGGCTGCATCTATTAATTTTATCTGTAAAGCTGATGTTCTAGCTTTTACCGAAAAGGTCCCATACATATAGCCCTTTTATTTCTACTAGTGCAAGAATATACCCATTGACCATTACATTAGCTAACAGTACAGAATTACCTCACCTACAATTGAGATTTGGGTATTATATTTATAGTACTTATTACATGAGTCAGAGTGCAATATGGTGAAATATTTCACGAGCAGGCTAATTTATATTCACGAGCCAGAAGTGAGTGAAAATAAACCGTGAGAGTGAAATATCTAGCCATATCATTCTGATGAGTGTAATAAGTTATTTATTCCATTATGGATGTCTTCACTGCTATAGTTGTTTAATTAGTAGTAGGGGCCACCCACACCCCCAGTTGATATTTTAGCAGCTGCTGTAACCCAGTTAAGTATGCTACATGGGAGGAAGGTAGCTGTAAAAACCAGCAAGTTTCACTGGTTGCAATAACTACAGTGGTAATGTGCTTGGCAAAACAGAGAGAATTAACAACCATGAAATATATTGATATATTTCAATATGGGTGATGTACATAAAGATGTCATTGTGAAGATAGCTAAGGTGGAATAATTATGCATATATATATATATATATATATATATATATATAATACTTATAGCACGAGTCAGAGTACAATATGGGAAAATATTTTACGAGCACGCAAAATATTTTCACGAGCCAAAGGCGAGTGAAAATGTGGCGTGAGAGTAAAATATCATTCCCATATCGTACGACGAGTGTGATAAGTGATTTATTGCTTCTTTGAAATTTTTCTCAACCGGTTACAATACAATTTTCATTGATTTTACTCGCTACGCGCGCGCTACAAGTAGCGTACAATATAAACCGTACAATATGGGAGAATACAGAACGTTCACGTGATGCGGAAATATTCAAGTAAAAATATCAAAGCTGCAATAAATATATATATATTTATTGCAGCTTTGATATTTTTACTTGAATATTTCCGCATCACGTGAGCGTTCTGTATTCTCCCATATTGTACGGTTTATATTGTACGCTACTTGTAGCGCGCGTAGCGAGTAAAATCAATGAAAATTGTATTGTAACCGGTTGAGAAAAATTTCAAAGAAGCAATAAATCACTTATCACACTCGTCGTACAATATGGGAATGATATTTTACTCTCACGCCACATTTTCGCTCGCCTTTGGCTCGTGAAAATATTTTGCGTGCTCGTAAAATATTTTCCCATATTGTACTCTGACTCGTGCTATAAGTATTATATATATATATATATATATATATTTATTGCAGCTTTGATATTTTTACTTGAATATTTATAAATATAAATATATATATAATACTTATAGCACGAGTCTGAGTACAATATGGGATAATATTTTACGAGCACGCAAAATATTTTCACGAGCCGAAGGCGAGTGAAAATATGGCGTGAGAGTAAAATATCATTCCCATATTGTACGACGAGTGTGATAAGTGATTTATTGCTGCCTTAATATTTTTTCTCAACCGGTTACAATACAATTTTCATTGATTTTACTCGCTACGCGCGTGCTACTTGGACCGTTCAATAACAAGCGTACAATATGGGAGAATACAGAACGCTCGCGTGATGCGGAAATATTCAAGAAAAAATATCAAAGCTGCAATAAATATATATATATATAATATATATTTATTGCAGCTTTGATATTTTTACTTGAATATTTCCGCATCACGCGAGCGTTCTGTATTCTCCCATATTGTACGGTTTATATTGTACGCTACTTGTAGCGCGCGCGTAGCGAGTAAAATCAATGAAAATTGTATTGTAACAGGTTGAGAAAAATTTCAAAGAAGCAATAAATCACTTATCACACTCGTCGTACAATATGGGAATGATATTTTACTCTCACGCCACATTTTCACTCGCCTTTGGCTCGTGAAAATATTTTGCGTGCTCGTAAAATATTTTCCCATATTGTACTCTGACTCGTGCTATAAGTATTATATATATATATATATATATATATATATATATATATATGGCCACAATTCAGAGAGGTCAATTCATATATTTTGTTGTTGTTGTTGTTGTTGTTTTTGCATGAGTGCAAAATGTAATAAAAATAATTATCAAGATTGTTCATTGCCTACCTATTGATGAGCAGGATTTATCTCAAGTTTGTTTTAGTGCTAATGCTTTTGCACTGATGTACAAAGCTTTTAATAGAGCCCTGCATGTTATACAGTGTTTAAACAGAGCTTATTTTGGGAACGTGTAGTAATTAATTTAGAAACTTAACATAGTTCATTTTCTATTCTATTTAGTGTCAGTGGTAAGTTGTCTAGGTTAACATGCAGTTAACTATAGCTATAATTCATCCTTTACAGTGTATCCAAACATCATCTAGCTGATTGTGTACTAGTTTAAGGATTTTGAAATGGTTGGTAACTTTGTGCATGTATGGTTATGATACGCTTGTGAGCACAACAAAAAGAAAACAATATTTATTTTCATTCCTATCTATACAGTATATCCTCACTTTTAAGTTTAGTTTCTTTATGCAGTTCTACTTGTGTTTGTTTCAGCTAGCCCAGCTTGCTCACCATTTGTGCAAGCACATACCTGGTTATTAAATATCAAAAAGCTAGCATTATTATATTAAAGTATTAACTCGTGCTATATTTTGTTCTATATAGGATAATATATATAATCACACCAATGTCATAGGAGGTAAAGCTAATATTGCTAGTCAACCGACTGTGCCACATCCTCCTCGTGACTCCAACACATACTCATCTCTGGACAGACTCAAGAACAATGCTGTGGCTCTTCAAGATGATAAGCACTATTCACCACTACAACATAAGACTGGAAAAAACAAGGTCAATCTCGGCCACCTCACAATGGACAAGATATAGGAGGTCAGTATGGAAAATTAGTGGAAGACAAATCTATTCCAGATCATGCTGTTTCTTGCTATATAATGATATGAATTGTTTACAACTGGAGATATATTTGCATTTAATATTGATCCTTTCCATTTGCACTCTTGTCACAACATTCACATGGTTTGTGGTTGTTGATGCATTTGATTACTGTGCAATGATATGAATTGCTTAACTGCACGGTACTCATACTATGCTTACTACTGGAGATATATTTGTACTTACTGTAAATAGAGTTTTAAGTCATGTTGATATGATGCCACCATAAACTCTAGACTAGCATTTGGCAAGAGAAGGGGGTTTGATCAAACCCCTTTAATTATATAGCAGCTCGACTATTCGATATGGTTAGCCAAATTTTACATGCACAAGACAGGGGAGGATCTAGTGGGGGGGGGGGGGGGGGGGGTGGGGCGAGGGAGCCAGGGCCTCCCCCTCCCAACCAAGTTTTGGAAAAAATTATAAGGGTGAACGTAACAATATGGGATTTTACAGTTTACAGGACCACTGCATGCTAACTTATACTCTTCACTCATAAAATAATATTCCAATCCTATAAAAAAAATATATATGCTAGATCCGTCTCCTGCTAGAATACTGAGCAAATCCCTGACTCTGTCTAAAAATTTGTAAGTAGACCAAAATTGCTAGAGTTACAGTGGTATATTGAGTATTTTTGGACACATGTTATTTGCATGTTTACTCATGAGAGTACTACATTATGCAATTAATAAAGACATCATCACTATCTATACAGTAATGCTAGCTATGTTAATGTTAGCTGATTATAACTATTTAAATGAGCTCTGAGGTATATATTAGGACTGCCTCACTCAAATTTATTGTTATTATATTTTGCAGGTATTTAGAAACAAGAATTTCAACATGAACTTTTGTGTTATAGCTATATTGTAACCAGACACACAGCATTTATAGTAATTGTTTATTTTTTAAGGATTAAGTATCCTAGAACTAATTTTGGCATTTTTTATTGTTTTTTATTTTGTTCAATCAAAAGGTTTCAATGACAACATCACAGTAAATTGATGTAATTGTAAAATGTATCAACAATGAAAGAAGTGCATGATTGATTAAGGAATTAAGAAGGCGGCTTTAATTGTGAATTTTCATAATTGAAGATTGTCTTAACACAAAAATTTTAATTACATAATTGATTATTTTCAATTATTAAATTTTTCCTCAAATAACTCTTCTCAACATGTCATAGAGTAAACAAAACATCCTAACACCAGCACCAAGTCAATCTGTACCAATCCTTACCATTCCTTGGGGAAAAAATTGCTTTTGATATTGTACGTCCTTTGCCCAGATCAAAAGATGGCTTTAAGTACTTTCTAACAGCCATTTTCTTTGGCCTCGAAGTTCCCATTGTGTAGTGCCACTGAAGGATATGACAACTAAGTCAGTTTTAGAGGGAATGTTGGAAATCTAGTCATTCACTAGGATACCAAGGCAACTCCTTACTGACCAGGGAGCTCAATTCACAGGTAAACTTGCAAAACAACCTGGTGAGAGATTACACATACACCATGTGCGTACATCAACTTACCACCTCCAAGTAATGGGGCATTGGAGAGGTTTCATGGGACCTTAGTGTGGGGCAATGTGATTGGGGAAATGTTTGTTAGGGTTCGTTGCTACCACCAGGTCCTTGTCAGAACTGCTCCAGGACGATAGCTAACTGAAACTACCCCTGGCATCCCTTTACCCAGTCCCATGAGTTTTACGTCTTAGCTGTAATTGAGATAAGCATGACAGTGACAGAACTTAAACAATAAACGCACAACTGCTTAAAAAGTACCTTGCACACGGTGTAATTGTAATTTTATGTAAATACACCCAGCAAGGAGCAAAGAGTGACTAAAATAAATAAATGTTATGAAAAATGCGCAAAAAGCTTAAGTTGGTCGATTGCAAATCGTTCATGATATTAATTGAGTCCTAGTTCAAATTCAGTAAGTGGTTCTCTAAAAGATGGTCCAACAGTTCCCCGTCAAGATCCATGGCGTCACATGAGGGACATGGTTTTGATCCTCGACCATGGACTGCTAAAGATCCTACTCAGTGCCTGCAGCCCTTTAATGTGCTTCACCCCCAAGTCCATCACACTGTCCCAGAGTCTTGCCCATCCTGTTCCCTTTCCTATCTCCGCAACTAGTTTAGATTTCTTATCGCATCTCTTGAGTAGCCTAGCCTTGTCACAAGTTGCAACAGCATTGCTCACCTCCCTGAGACAAACATCCTGTGCCCCACCTAAGAAGACATCAGTATACGATGTTTCAAAAACCTCTTCCAACTCCCGACATTACTTCACCAGACACAACGAGTTGACATCATCTGACAGAGCCCTCATTGCCTCTCCACCAATGCCGATGCAGGAATGAAACTAAAACGAGACAAATGCTCTTTTCTATTACCGTCAGTGGAATTCCTTGGACATTGCATCTCTGCCAAAGGTATCCAGCCAACTACACGGAAGGTAGACGTAATCTGCAATGCCAAGTGACATTTCTCAGCTACGTTCTTTTCTTGGAGCAGTCAACTACTACCAGAAGTTTCTTCCAGACTTGCCTACAACACTAGCACCATTGTATAAGCTACTCCAGAAAGATGTCAAGTGGTCTTGGGGGTAAAGTCAGACCAAAGCAGTGGAACATGTTAAGAAGTTACTAACTTCAGATTGTGTTCTTGCTCATTTTGACCCATTCAAGGAAATAATGTTAGCTTGTCATGCTTCTCCATATATGGAGTAGGGGCCGTCATATCACGTAAGCTGACAGATGGAAGTGAGAAACCCATCACATTTGCGTCACGGTCACTTGGTAGAGCTGAAAAGAATTACTCACAGCTTGAAAAAGAAGGGCTCGCAATTGTCTTCGGAGTGAAGTTTCACCAATACTTGTGTGGCAGACATTTTGTTATCACCTCAGATCATAAACCACTGCAGAGTATTCTCAAGGAGACATCGGCTATACCACAAATGGCATCAGCACATATTCAGCGTTGGGCTTTGTTGCTAGGAGGATATGACTATACTATCACGTATAAACCAGGACAACAGCATGCCAATGCCGATATACTAAGTCCGTTACCTAGTGGAGCTGCACCTTCAAACATTCCAATGGCACCTGAGACAATACACCTATTAGAAATACTGGATTCATCTCCAATCGCGTCAGTGCAAATCTGTCAGTGGACTAGTCAGGACTTAGTACTAGCCAAGGTGCGAGATTTGCTATTGTCGGGACAGTATCCACAGGTGAAGATCGTTTCACCTTATCACAAGGTATGGTCTGAGCTCTCCATAGAACAGGGATGTCTGCTAAGAGGGACTCGTGTGGTAATTCCTTTGAAAGGTCGAGTGGCAGTAGCTAAATTGCTTCATGAAGGACACACTGGAGGCACGTGCATGAAGGCATAAGCAAGGTCATTTGTGTGGTGGCCTGGCATTGATACAGATTTGGAGAACATGGTGAAGGAATGTGATCACTGTCAACAAATCAGACATACACCAGCTAAAGCTCCATTGCACCCTTTGGATTTTCCGAGTAGACTCTGGGAACAATTACATGCAGATTTTGACAGAACTTTTATGGGTCAAATGTTTTTGGTCATTGTCGATGCTTACACTAAGTGAATTGAAGTGGTACCAATGGTTACAGCTACATCACAAACTATCATCGATAGGCTCAGAAGTATTTTTGCAACACGTGGTCTTCCACATGTACTCGTCACAGACAACGAAAGTCAGTTCACCAGTAATGAGTTTCAAGAATTGTTGACAGCTAATGGCATCAAATAGGTGTGTTCATCACCATATCACGCTTCCACTAATAGCCTTGCTTAGAGAGACGTTCAGACGTTCAAAAAGAGTATGAAGCGACTACCAGAGGGTGCTATCTCACAGAAAGTGTCTCAATTTTTGTTCTGGTATAGACTGACACCTCATTCGACCACAGGGGTACCTCCAGCTGAACTTTTGTTGGGAAGACGACCTCGATCGAAGTTAGATTTTCTTAAGCCTAGCCTATGTGACACAATGCATGGGAGAGTGGAAGCACAGAAAAGGGATCATCATGACATCAGGACGAAGATGAGATCTTTTGATCTGAATCAGGGTTTGATACCGAGGGGGGGGGGGGGGGGGGGGGAACCCTGGGATTTCCCCCCCTGAGCAGAGTTTCCCCCCCCCCCCTATGATTTTCACCTATACTTATTAAAACATACAAAAAATACTTTTCCTCCCAACTTTTCTTGTAGGTAAGCCTAGATTTGTACAATTTCTTCAGGCTAGCCTTTGAATGCTTTAGGTTGGAGCTTAGTGTGGGATTGCCTCCGCCAATGTTCATCTTTATATTACGTCCCTCTGCTGCACTTCTTCCCTCTACTGCACTTCTTCCCTCTGCTGCACTCCTTCCCTCTGCTGCACTCCTTCCCTCTGCTGCACTTCTTCCCTCTGCTGCACTCCTTCCCTCTGCTGCACTTCTTCCCTCTGCTGCACTTCTTCCCTCTGCTGCACTTCTTCCCTCTGCTGCACTCCTTCCCTCTGCTGCACTTCTTCCCTCTGCTGCACTCCTTCCCTCTGCTGCACTCCTTCCCTCTGCTGCACTCCTTCCCTCTGCTGCACTCCTTCCCTCTGCTGCACTCCTTCCCTCTGCTGCACTTCTTCCCTCTGCTGCACTTCTTCCCTCTGCTGCACTTCTTCCCTCTGCTGCACTTCTTCCCTCTGCTGCACTTCTTCCCTCTGCTGCACTTCTTCCCTCTGCTGCACTTCTTCCCTCTGCTGTACTTCTTCCCTCTGCTTCCATTCTTCCCTCTGCTGTACTTCTTTCCTCTGTTCTTCCCTCTGCTTCTTCCCTCTGCTTCTTCCCTCTGCTGCACTTCTTTCCTCACCTCTTCTCTCTTCCTCACTTCCTCCCTCACCTCCTCACTCTCTCTCTGCTGCACTGCTAGAATCTGTTCCTTGTGTTCCACCGATTCATAGCTATCACATTTGCATTTTTTTTGTTCGGATTCACTTCCGTTGGAGCCACAAGGTCTCTTTTTCCTAAAATAATACTTTCTGATATCTATTAGCTACTACTCAGCAACTTCTACAGTCTGCCAAAGCAACAAATATACCCTTACCAACCAGGCAGCTGCTTCACAATGACCAGTGCTAAAAGCAACTTTCAAACTGGAACTGGTGATCCATAAAATGATACACCTACTCCATTCAAACTAGAAGGATAACCTATTAGGAGTCTGGCTTAATTAATGTCAGAGCTATTCAGCTTTCAAAATGAACAAAGCTGTTTATTAGAGGTAATCAATTGATCAATACATAAATAATAATAAAATAAGTTTAATTTCCTTATCTTACTACAAGGACAAAAAAAAAAATACGACTATAAGGTCGCTATTTGACTTTCCCCCCCCTAGCAAAAAATCCTGTATCAAACCCTGTGAATGACTTGGTGTTTATTATAAAATTTCCAAACAACAAGAAATGGTTGTCGGGAAAGATAGTGGCAAAATTACTGGCCCACTCTCATATCAGGTGGAAGTAGATGGAGGAAGAATTGTTCATCGTCATGTGGACGCATAAGAGCTCGACACTCTGACACAGAAGCAACAGTAGATACTGGAGCAGCAGTTGAACACAGCAGTAGTAAATACTGGAGAAGGGCTAACAACTGTTTGGTCAGAGGAAACTCAAGCAAATACATAGCTCTACCAAGACTGAGACTGACAACAACATGCAGCAGGAAACTGATCCTCGAGAACCATCAGGAAGCTGATTCAGAGCAACAAATCGTGTGTCAACACAGCTGTCACCTCCAAGACGTATTTCAACACATATTCAAAGCCGACCAGATAGTTTTGGATTCGACTCCTATGTTCAAACCTGAGGAGGAAGGAATGTAGTGACATTGGACATTGAACTACTCTTGTGTTGTTTGTGTCATCTTTGTGTAGTCAGCCTACTGACCCTCAAGATTGTGATTGTATGGTGCATGCTGCCGTGGTTCACCCCACGGAGTGATTTTTCTGTTTGTATGTGTTTTCATGACTTTAGTCTAGTAGCTATAAGGCACTTTTAAATGAAAAAGGTTTATGTACAGCTAAGAGTCAGCTACTACATCTATCCTCTTCTAAATTAAAGTGCATAAAATTATGTGCTATCTATTACTCCAGAAAAAATGCCAGCATAATCTGGCAGTGGTGGGGGAGGGGGGGGGGGGGGGGGGGGGGGGGGGCCTTCGCATCACAAGAACACAACACAATTAGCTAAAATGTCTACTATTGTACAAATAAAAACAAGAAGTAGCTGCTAGTTTGTTGATGTCAGAAAATGATTCTATACCCCAGAAAAAAGCATCCTAGAGCTATTGCACGTAGGTAGTCTAAAATATATGTTGGTCCAATTCTAATTAATTTTGCAGTTGTGAAATTAAAAATTCACAGTTTCGCAGAGTTCCTCACTGCTGACAGAAGTCCAGCAGGTGATTTTAATTGCTATGTGCACAATAGCCACAAACCACAACTAGCTACAGTAGAACCTCTCTATCTGGGCACCTTGGTTTTGGGGGTTCCCTTAACTTAGAATTGCCTATAGCTACCTCAGAATATTAATACATGAAAAGACATTACATGTATTAAAAATGCATTATAAAACTTACATGTAGTATAGAATCACAAGATTAGTTCTTGCTATGTGTGAAGGCAAGGGAAGGGAGCTGAACACTACTTTAGTAAATGTTGCTACCAATTTTTCCTCACTAGTGGGCGTGCGATTATGTTATCCTGTTGTCCTTGTGAAGTCTTTTATGTCAAACTCAAATATTTCTCTAAGGTTGATTCAAATATTATCAAACACAAAAACAACACAAAATACAAATTGAAAGTCTTTTATACTAAAATGAAATAATAATGAATATGTGATATGTAAAGATGCTGTTTATAGTTACCCAATTATAATGGTCAAGATTATGAAGTGCAAATGATATTAGCTAATATGCCTACATAGCCTGACATCTTCAACTACAGGATGTAGCTAGTCAGACTAGGTAACCCTGAGGTTACATGGTTACTTCCATCCGAACCATCTGTTACAAGGAAAAGAAGAAATCTCTTCAGAAACATGTTGCCCACTGTCCATTAACTACTTAGAAGATATATAGCTAACTAGGACTCATAAGAAAGTAGCTCATGTATTTTTCTCAAAACAGCTTTAAAAATAGCATATTTCTATGAAAATTTGGGTATGTAAATAAATATGTACTAGCTATATTTTTAAAGCTTAGAAAACATTTTCTTAATGGCAATTGATATCTTCACTTAATAATTGCACGATTCAAGGTGAATTGGTTACATAAGCTTGCTTAGTTTTTGTCATCCACTCAACTGACAGTTTTAGTTCTTATCCAATTTATAGTCGTTTTAGTTTTTCTTACCAAAAGTAAAATACCCCTAAATTATACGGGTTTCGGTTTTACTTAACTAAAACAACACTACTTAATAACTATACACCCTTGGATATTTCACAATCAATTTTTTTGGACACAATACTTGCAAACAAAATGTATTCACACTAAATTTATAGTACAAAAAAAAAAGTGACTCATTAACTAAATGCGTACTAACTGTATTTTTCAGAAATTCATGTGGCTATAATAATAGTGACCCAAAACATGTAAGGCAGTGTAACTATAAACGTGATAATAAATGTTTTACAAAAAATAACACTTTGAAATGACAACATAAAACATGTTCAAGATTGCTGCTCCTAGACACCTGTAAATACATTTGAAACCAAAATAATATACTATATTTATTTTTTCTTTCATTATTTTAAGCCACATTGCTATCTACACACTTGGCCTTGTCTTATCTGAAAATACACACACACACAACACATATATAATAATACCCGTGACTGACAACGACGACATACATATGCATGAATAATTCATGAGCTAATGAGCAAGAACGTGCAGACGCACAATACTCGTGAACTCGCTCTGAATTGCCGGGTAAACCTAGAGAACTGGTTAGCAACCAAACCCAGCACAAAATAAATGGACAGTAGGTGGGAGTGGCAGAAAAACAGGAGCGTGGTTTTCGTGAACTAGCACTTAATTAACGACTAAACCAAGAACGCAGTTATAAAGAAGTGAAGGGGTTGGCTACGCTAGACTACCGGTAGGCGAATTCGTTTGCTACCTAACCTGGTACAACGATAAGTGGAAGAAGACGAGAGTGGCAGACTAACTGGAGAGTGAGTAAAGTAGTGTCGTCACGATCGGAAGCACGTGATTACTATAATTGCAAACAAAAAGCGGGTGGAACAGACAAGGATAGGCGACATAAGCTTCAAAAAGGAAGATTAAAAATGTGAAAGAGAAGGCAAAAGTGGTTAATCGGTGGAATCGACGAGGAAAGACTGTGTGGTAAAAAGGAGAAACTACGAAAGAGAAGGAAAAAAGGGAACGATTAATATTGTACTAAAAAGCGGGTGGAATCGAATCGTCAAGTAAAGGTGGCGATAAGTTTCAAAAAGAAAGGTGAAAGTAGAAAAGCAGAAGTTAAAAGTTTCACTTAGCCTAAGTCCACAATCATGATAGAAGGAAAAGATTCACTAGCAGGAGAGGTAGATAAAGGAGGAGAAAGGACTCCTTGATTCAATAAAGAAGAGCTGAAAGAAAAAAAGAAAGGTGGGGGATACAAAAATGAGATAGTTCAGGAATAAATAGAGCAGGAGAGTGAAACTGATTGTAACCTCAACCAACTGTAGCCATGAATAAAAGTAACTTATGCTGCTGCATTCTTACTGTGCAATATGTTAAGCGCCACTGTGTGGCGGGGTACTTGCTAGTAAGGTATAAATACTGTACTATTTAGCTGATTGCACACGAAACAAATCTTGATTGTGCCTTACATAATGCAGTCATGGGAGCATGCTAGAGACTCAAAAGATTGATTGTTTGGTGGAGGGAGACACAGGAAGAAGACAAACAGTTGAGGATTGTTTGGTAAGACTTATTATATAAGAGTATGAGTACACTTAGGAAATTCAGAAAGATAAACTCAATGCTAAGAAGCTATGTGGAGAGTCTTGTGTTTATTCCAAACAATTAGTGGCATTGCAACAAACTTCTTTCCTTTTCTGTCTCCATAACTCTTTACAGATTTTTTTCCTGGTATTACTTAGAAGTCTTTTCTCTTATAATTCTTGTGACTGGGGTAATGTTAACGCTTTAAAGTAGCCTCTGTGGTGGACATGCATTGACCTCTTTAAACTTTGACCAAAACCTCAAGTGAAACTAGTTTGTGATGGAGCTACTTCACTCGCCCAATAATACTTTTCACAAAACGATAACTTATTACTGTACTTGCAAGTACCCACAACCATGATAGTGGGACAGAGAGATTCAGAAACAGGAAAGACAGGCAAAGGAGGAGAAGGGACTCCATAATTTTTCTGGTTTTTACAGCTACCTTCCTCTGGTGTAGCCTACCCAACCAGGTTAGAGCAGCTGCTAAAATAACTGCTGGGCATTCAGGGAACCCCTACAGCCAACTTTACATCTTGTGAGTTGAGGTCCTGCCTAGTACAAACTACAGTAGTGAAGATATCTAGGGTAGAATAAACCACTTATTACACTAGTCAGAGTGATATGGCAAGATATTTTACTTTCAGGCTTATTTTCACTCGCCTCTGGCTCATACAAATAAATTACCCAAGTCTTGAAATATTTCACTGTATCACACTCTGACTCATGTAATAAGTATTATATAAATTATAAGTGAAAGAAATTTAAAATAAATGTTTGTGCATTCTTACTATGGTTGTGGCATCAGAAATAACAGAACGAACTGATAATTGACTACATGTCAATTGTTGTCTGACTTTACTTCTAGCGCCCCAAAGTTGAAGAGTCATATCTACATACCAATGGGAGGAGCTAGAGCCCCTTAAAAGTTTCTTGCTGTAATTGTAGCATAGCTTACAGGTCAAATGACATATGTTTTTGTGCAGGAAAATTTTAACACTGGGCTTGACTTGACTTTTAGCTCCCCCAAAATTGAAGAACTTCAACCACCTAGATATGTATTAGATGTCAAACAGTGGGCTGACTTGCTGAAATAAAGATTAAGGACCATCGGGAACATTGTCTTTGCTATTACAGAGTCAGCATTCAAGAAACCTCATTAATTCTGCAATTTTAGCCTGATATTTATTGAAATAGGCTTCTGCAACAATACTCATGGTACAATATACGAGCTGCAAAAAACTTGATTTACATCAAACTTTGCTATGTTTGTCATCTAAAGGATTCGGGCTGCTTGCTCTTTTCCCATATCCCTCTGAAACATTTCTAGGTGTGGTATAATAGTCAGTTGGAGGACTCTACATGCCTGAATGATATAACCCACGTGTTTGCTTGGCAAGCGAAACAATACAACACCTGCCAATTTCACTATTACAGAGATATTCTGATCACTTTTTCTATGGCATAAAATACACTCATCCAGGTTGACTTAGCTATCGTACAAGAAGCAGTATATGTTGTACCTCATCCTGAAAGGAAATGAAGTATTATATTTACCACTATCTAACTCACAGAACAATGTCTTATTATTAGCTACTCTCGTTATATCTGGTGATGAACATTACTTTCTCTATCTTGCAGGTCTTACTCTTAAGGCAAACTTAGACCGAACAATAGCAAGATTCATGTGTACATTATTCAAGCAGCTGCAAGTTCTCAAATTAAGAAAACTAAAACAGGGTAACCATGAGGGTGCTAGGAACAGTCACTGATTAACCTTGTCATTTCATTTCTTTGAAAGTACAAAAAATTAGTCATTTTAATTGTTTTGAGCACTTTTGGAAGTCTAACACGCAATAGTGTAGTACAGTAGACGACAAAATAAAGTTCCGAATTCCATTCTGTAGAACGGCCATCGCACGATTAAAAAAAACGGTACGCTGTTTGGTAAAGAAACAAAAAACGGCCGTTTTGTTCGACCACGTTACCATTTTAATCTTCTTGTTCACTGCATGACTTGCTCAAAGAAATACAAAAAATCTTTTATCCAATAAAAAGTTCCGATTTTTTGTTTACTGGGTCCTGAGGCGGAGCTTTTCAGCTTAAAAAAATTGAAGCCATCTATTCAAAGTTGTCTCGCGGAGAATTGTTAATTCGACCACCGCACAGTATCGATTATTTCTTGGTGTTAGGGCCTTCTTGGACTTAGATTTTTTACTACTGGAAGTCCATCATTAGCTAACAAAAGAACTATGAAATGCGGACCTAGTTTTAGCTCTGTGCCCGTCGGAATTTCGGTCTGCAGCTTTATTGTAGCAAGTTAAATTTTGTACGATCTTTTCTGCACTTCCCCGTAGCATTTAATGGTCGATACAATGCCTTAGCTTGCTTATATAGCTATGGAAGAGCATCTAGCTAGAAAATATCTGTGAATCAACGGAAAAGCTCAACCGTTTTTTACCGTTTTAGTAAGCGGTGTGGAGTACCACCATCTCAACAGCAGTGACACTCCACAACAAAGAACATTGTCATGACAAACAAGTAACTTAATTCATTTTTGCATTCTGATGTGGAGTACCACCATCTCAACAGCAGTGACACTCCACAACAAAGAACATTGTCATGACAAACAAGTAACTTAATTCATTTTGCATTTCTGATGTGGAGTACCACCATCTCAACAGCAGTGACACTCCACAACAAAGAACATTGTCATGACAAACAAGTAACTTAATTCATTTTTGCATTCTGATGTGGAGTACCACCATCTCAACAGCAGTGACACTCCATAACAAAGAACATTGTCATGACAAACAAGTAACTTAATTCATTTTGCATTAGCTAATGGAAACCCATTAAACTGTGAATCATGCCATTTTTTAGTTTTGTGAGCATGAGCAACACACTTCATATATAGGTTGATGTTTGCTCATGCAAAAGACACTCTGTATATGTTAGCGCAACTCTTGTGTCTGTATTTGCTACTGTATATTATTTACTCCAAAATCTGCACTTCGTCTGATTCTTGAGAGATCACAGTGAAGGGTAGCTATAGGTCGGCATTTACAGCAAAACACATTGCTACAGAAGTCAGGTGGCAGCGACTGCTTAACTGCTGTGCCAGGAGGTGTGAGAGAGATTTGCCCTGCCAATCTTAGACAGAAGCAGATTCTCTACAAGCGGTGTCGGCCGTAGCCAAAATGATATGGAACACAACGATAAAAACTACGGTAAAAAAACTACCGTTTTACAGCCGTACTACGGAATGGAATTCAGAACTTTATTTTGTCTCCTACTGTAGATACAGTAGGATTCAGTTATCCAAACACGTTGGGACCGAAAAGTGTTCGGAAAACTGAAGTTCTACATGTATAATGAAACCCCTTCTGATGAAATGGAGTGTGGTCATTTGGGGCATTTCACCCCAGATAGAGAACTTTTTGCACATCTCAAAAGTTATTCCATGGGGTCAAATTATGTAGCCTAGAACCATTGTGTTATCCTCTCCTAAATCAAGTGCAAACAAATATGTGCTACGTCTTATACCAATAGCAATACAATGAGCATCTCTTGCCCTGAGCTCACTATTATTGTTAAAATGATGATATGATACTGCTTCAGTTTGCATGTTATTCTAGTTTTATTGCTTGAGCGTGTGATATGTTCAACGAACACAACTGATGACTTGTTTGAGTAATTAGCACCTCAAAACATTCCATGGTAATCAGCAGCATGAACAGAAATAAAGCAACAAACAAAACACTTACTTCTTGTTATTATAGTTCCTGGATTTCTCCTATGAGTTGTGCTCCTCCTGTATTGTTTGTTGATTAGAGTTGTTGTTGTTATTTTTGTTATTTCCACTAGGTCTTGTGCGTCCTTCAGAGCTAGGATGTGGAACTTTTCCATACTCACTTCCTATATCCTGTCCATTGTTCAGTGGCACAGATTTAACTTGATCTGTCCCAGTCTTATGTAGTAATGGTGAATAGTGCTTATCATCTTGAGGAGCCACAGCATTGCTCTTGACTCCGTCCAGAGATGAGTAGGTGTTGGAGTCAGGAGAAGAAGGTGGCATAGTCGGTTGACTAGCAATATTAGCTTTACCTCCTACGACATTGGTGTGATTATATATGTTATCCTATATAGAACAAAATATAGCACGAGTTAATATTTAATATTAACAACAAACAATGAATTAGAAGGCCTATAGAGTGTACAAATTGGCACGACCGCAAGCACGGTAAATGAGGTATGCATTTAGTACAAAACCATAAGTAATTTAGTCATGTCAATCTAAGGCAATTACGTGTGAGAACGTCAATGTTGCACAGGAAAAAGGGGCAGTTACAAAGGTGCACATTAGAGCTGTAACTTTTGTATGGATGAAGTTTGGTGAAGTTTAATTCTGGTACCATTTTGTTTATATCGTCTATTTTTCCACTATATTTATATTGCGTATGCGCAGGTAGCATGCAACAGATGTAGAACATGAACAAGTATGCATATCAGATATAATTAAGCTAATTATTGTATTCATACATATTATATACATCATAATATATTGAAAAATGATATTAGATAAATAGTACCTATTACATGAGTTAGAGTGTGATATGGTGAAATATATCATGAGAGCAAATTTAATCTCAAGAGCCAGAGGTAGAGTGAAAAAAAAAGCCTGAGAGTGAAATATTCAGTCATATTACTCTGCCAAGTGTAATAAGTGGTTTATTCTGAAGTTGTTAGTATTAGGGTTGATAACTCTTGGTGTGAATTTGATCTTAAAACTCTTAAGGGGCTCCCCACACCCCCAGCTGATATTTTAGCAGCAGCTCTAGCCTGGTGGCTTAGGCTTCACTAGAGGAGGGTAGCTGTAAAAACCCAGAAAACTGGTAAGCCAGACTGGTTGCTAAAGACTAGGGTTAGAGCTGGGTGATATTAGATAATCACAGGCAATATGATACTTACTTGCATTATCTTACTTGCATTATCTAGATAAAGTGATATATCATATCTATATAATAATACCCTTGACCAACGACGTAGGTATTCAAGAATAATGAATGAGCTAATGAGCTATAACGCACAGACACACAATACTGTCGTGAACTCGCACTGAATTACCAGATAAACTAAGAGCGCAGGGCGAACTAGTTAGCAACTAAACCCGATACAAAAAATGGATAGTAGGCAAGAGTGGCAAAGCCTAAGTCCACAATCATGATAGAAAGACATAAAGATTCAGATAAATTACGTAGTTGTTTTGGCTCGCTCACCATTAAGTACAAGCATATTTTATACACTGGAATATATTAGTGCAGGGTTTCATACAGGATTTTTTTCTGGGAGGGGGAAAGAGTTTAGGAAGGAGGGTGGGCCACATGTTTGTTTGACCACACCCACTTTTGCTGAAACCACACCCAATTTGATTAACAATTGTCTCAGGTCTATTGAAGGACCTCAATTAACTGAAGTGAACTTTCACCAACAACAAAATCACAGAATACCATTATAAATCATAACCACAGAATACCATTAAGTAGTAAATATTATTAATTTATTTCATGAAATTCTGGAGGG
>WLWD01001355.1_pt1 | contig 60811 bp, 45 predicted proteins | sample 6712731 | NCBI WGS metagenome assembly WLWD01 (sample SAMN12718690, study PRJNA576275) | sponge metagenome | isolation source: marine sponge | host: Mycale hentscheli | place: New Zealand: South Island, Marlborough, Capsize Point | collected 2014-11-01 | reverse complement strand
GAAAGTTGAAGCTATCAAGTTTAACAGAGGAAGAAAGGCATATGGTGGAAGCTATGAGGAGCTGTCACCAATTGTGGTAGAAGGGGTCAGGAAAACAACCAGGGAAGTAGTCTGCCACCAGAGTGTTGAATGCTAGCTGGTATCCACAAGCTTTTCAAGGCTTCCCAATAATCCCTCACACAGAGGTTTCAAGTCTGGTTTAGAATTAGTAGAATAAAACTTCAACATGCATATGATACAACACTGAACAGCATATGGCACAGCCAAGCAAATATATAAAGCCTGACTGCACATGCTCAGAGGATGACATGGCATAAAACTAAAAATAGAATGTCTAAAGATAGTACAGTAAATAGTGTTAATTAGCTAGTGCATGGGAATACAAGTCACTGTTTTGAAGTGTGGTGATTCTATCACACCTCCCCTTCCTTCATAGATGCTTCTTCTAGCTTCTTGAGAGAGACAACTTCATCTGGTGAAGAATTCCACGATTGCCTTGAGAGGGCATCAGCAATGGGATTTGCTTCTCCACTGATGTGTAATATATCAAAAGGATATTCTGATAACTTGATTTTCCATCTCAGGAGCCGTGATGATGGAGGTTGACCATCCAAAATACTGACAAGTGGTTTGTGATCGGTAAATGCTTTGAAGTATTTGCCAGAAAGATAGTAGTGAAAATGTTGTACGGTTGCAAGTAAGGCCAATGCTTCCAAATCCAAAATTGCATAGTTCTTTTCTCTTGGCAATAATTGCCTGGGGTAAAATCCAAAGGGAATCCATGACGAATTTCGATAGACACACAGAGCTCCTCCCACTCCATTGAGAGAGGCATCAGCAAACACACTTAATGAGTCAGAATTGACAGGGATGATTAATGAAGAGTGATTCTTGATAGCAGTAATAATAAAGTTGAATGCACTGACATAATCATTGGTGGGGTGAACAACAAATGGCTCTTCCTTTGGCATGTGAGAATTCAGAATGGTGGTATAGTTTACAAGTGATGGTATAAATTTTGAGTAAAATGCGATTAAACCAAGAAATGATTTGAGAGCAGATTTTGATTCTGGAATTTTAAATGAGGTGATATATGAAACTCTAGCTGCAGGGATGGTGAGATTGCCTTGCCCAACATGAAAACCCAGAAAATCAAAAGATCTGAAACACCATGAGCATTTGCTGCTTTTGACAGTTAATCCAGAAATAGCTAACCTGCTGAGCACAGAAGTAATTTGAGTTAAATGATCTTCAAAACAAGTGAAAAAGATAACAATATCATCAATGTAAGGTAAGTAATGATTTTTAAGTCCTCTCAATACTTGCTGCATGAGCAGCTGGAAGGTTCCAGGAGCATTTGTAAGCCCAAATAGCAAAATGCTGACAAAGAAAAAACAAGAGGAAAAATGACCAAATTGAAAAGGACATAAGCCTTGCAATGATAACAAATGGCTTTAAAAAGGAAAAAAAACCAAAAAAAAACAACTGACAAACAGTCAAACAGAGTAACTTGCAAAACTGAAGCTACGGTTGCTGTCGATGGAGTGAGTTGTTTCCAAGCCCAGTGCTGAAAAGAACTGGACCACCGCTGGACACCAGGTGTGGTGGAAGCTATGAGGAGTTGTCATCAATTGTGGTAGAAGGGGTCAGGAAAACAACCAGGGAAGTAGTCTGCCACCAGAGTGTTGAATGCTAGCTGTATCCACAAGCTTTTCAAGGCTTCCCAATAATCCCTCACACAGAGGTTTCAAGTCTGGTTTAGAATTAGTTGAATAAAACTTCAACATGCATATGATACAACACTGAACAGCATATGGCACAGCCAAGCAAATATATAAAGCCTGACTGCACATGCTCAGAGGATGAAATGGCATAAAACTAAAAATAGAATGTCTAAAGATAGTACAGTACATAGTGTTAATTAGCTAGTGCATGGGAATACAAGTCACTGTTTTGAAGTGTGGTGATTCTACCACAAGGCATGCCATGCAGGAAATTGCAATTCCATCATTAGAACAAATCCATTCATTCAACAAATTATATTTTAACGACACTCTTGTTCGTTCCAGTCAGTTTGACAGTGGAAAAAGAAATAGCTCGATTTGTTGTTATACTTATAAGTGCAAGAAGTGTTTTGGCAAGATTCAAAGGTTTTGCTTTTCTCCACCACTTGCATTCTTCATGTCTACGCAATCCTCAATCCTCACAAGAACAGGAAACCCTGGTCGAGATCGACTAAGAAAATATGCAAATTCTGAAAGTATTAGCTTTATAGTTGAAGTGTTAAATGAACTATTGCCAGTTTGTGCAGTTGCACTGTCAGACCTCAAATCCAAATGTGTTCTAGTGTCTCTATCATCTCACTCGTATGTAATCCGCATTCATAATAACTATGAACACCACTAATATTATTGATTGTTCCACGTCACTGCTGAAACATTTTTATTGTGATTTTTCAAAATTATGTTACACAAGATCAGTATGATCATTCATTTAGTAACATTTACTAAGATATTGGCAGACAAAAGCACTGCAGATCGATCTTAAGAGAAACTCTGTCAAGTTAACAAAAATCAACAGGAAGCAGGTTCAGCAAAATCTTGAATGATCTTACATAATCACTAGTAAATAAAAAATGTAAATTCTTTATGACCTTGAAAGATCTTGTACAACAAAAGAGATTTCATATAAAATACACAAAAAATTTGAGATCTTGCATAATCCCATACATGATGGTATTGAAACAAATAAATCAAGACGGGATTTTTTAGTATCTTGTAAGATCTTATGTAAGAATGATCTGGCATAAAATGTCTCAATAGAAAAAAGATATGATCTTACATCATCTTGTATGCCGGTTTTGCTTAAGATTTGTCATAAAATATCTTGATACGACTTTTTGAGATCTTGCAAGATCTTAATCAAGATTATGTGGGACTAATCTTATCATACATAATCTTAGATGTCCATTCCAAATCATGCAAGATCTTTAACTATCTTGGCAAGATTTTTTACTAGGGGGGATTTAAATACAAGAGAATTAATGACAAGAGGTAATTGATGATAAAAGGAGTGCTTGTATTTTTCTGTGAGAATACATTTCCATACCTATTTCTGTAACAAAATTTTTCTAGTGTTCAAATCCAGAAAGAGTACAGGTATTTGAATCTGTGTTCCGAAATTGTAGTTTACAGTATGCATATTATGTAGGTGATTATCACGATGAGATGACCGCTAATCGCTTTGAGCGCTGGTGGAGTGAACAGCTTCTCCCAAGCATTCCCCAAAAAAGTCTCATTGTTATGGATAATGCTTCTTATCATAGCCGCCGAAGCGAACCACATTCTGTCAAGAGTTGGACAAAGAAGAGGATGGTGGAATGGCTCAAAGTGAAAAAAATAGCCTTTACTGAGGAGTGTTTAAAAAAAAAGATTTGGGAGATTGTCAAAAGCCATCGACCAATTAATCCAGAATATGTTGTCGATCATCTTGCCAAATCTGCTAGCCATGAAGTTGTCCGCCTCCCTGTTGCCCATTGTCAACTTAATCCTATTGAAATGGCATGGGATCGAAAATGAAGAACTACATCAAGAAAAATAACATCAAGTTCACCTTATCTGAAATAGAAAGATTGACTCATACCGCATTCACTGTGGTTACACCAGATCGTTGGAAATCTCTAATCACTCACGTCCAACAAAAAGTGGAGAACCACTACTGGGAGGTTGATGGACTGCAACAAGAGGTCGTAGAATAAGTTATAATATCGACTGAAGGAGACTCGGAATCAGAATTGGAATCTGAGACTGACACTTCTTCAGATGACTCAGATGACTCAGAATGAACATTGCCTTTGCTCCTTTGTAGCCAACTGGTTATTGCTACTGGTAGATGGCTTGTGAGTAAATACTTGCCCACTCTTGAACATTGCATAAGCCATTTAATATTAATCACGGCTGCAATTTTTTTTTTCAAATGTTTAAAAACTTTGTTGTTGAAATGATTTTAAAAAATTTTAAATTAATATTAAGGGTGCTGGCACATAGCAACGCTCGCGCGCGGCTTAATTGAGCAATAAACAACGAAACCACCGAGTTGTAGAGGTAGAGGGCGGACCTTAAATACCCGCGCATAGATAAGAGCTTCCTGGCAGACCGTGGTAAGTATAGTTAACTGGCTTACGGAGGGCGGGGCTAGAAAATTGCACAGTAGCAAAAAAGTGCGAGACAATTGGAATCTATTTTGATGTCCAAGTCCAGAAGGACGAAGAGTTAGTCTTTCATTTTTAGTACTGCGGCATAACTTAACAAGGTAATTAAAGTTGTCGATTTAGTTTTTTAATATAGTGTACAGTCGTGACCCGACTGGAAAAAAATCACGTGAAAATGTGAATAAATATAAAACAAAATAGAAATGAGAAAAAAAAAATCGACAACTTTGTAACAATTAGCTATAGCAAGCGGTGGACGAAATTCCAGCTTCCGTAGTCTTCCTCTGTTTCCAAATAGTGGCGTTTACTTTTGAGACTTGAGGCTTCATAACTCTTGCAGTTCCGTTTGTGTGTTAGTCATTCTTGATCAGTTGGCTGTCAGTTGACGGGTCTTAGAGATCCTCCGGGCAGCGTGGACCTGCAAGGTATAGAATCGGAGTTACCTTCCATAGCAACAGTTAATTGATTTGTGTGGGCGTACCGCGTAACCTGATGTGTGAGCACCCTTAATAGTATGAAGAATATTATGCTTAGTTAATAAAGCAGAATGGTAGTAGATGGCAGTAGAAATACTTCTGGTAACCATTTCAGAATAGCAACTATACAAGACACAAATGATGGGAGTGGACAAAGAAGCTGTAGTTATTTTTATTCCCATAGACTTTTGTATTGAGTATTGGAATAGCACTTTCCCTCCGGTTTTGGAGTTTACTGAGGAAATATTTGTAACCGCTTCAGCGCAAGATTTCCAGTGGTGCAAACCCCGGGATGCGTAGCTGCTTCCGTTCTGAAGATATTCAAGTTTTTCTTGCGGCCAACTCAATTTGGACATACTATAGCTATTGGTATTTGTTATTGAACAAGTAGACAAACTTACCAACATCTTACCAGATGGTCCTGTACCATTATGCTGATAACAGGACACTCCGCTTATACTGTGTGCATACTCGCAACTTAAGCTTACCACGATACGAAGGTAGAAACTCGGACAGCAGAGAAAAAACCGCTCATTGTTTATAAAATGCTACGAAGAACGCCCGCGTGCTCGATTGAATCGTGCGGCGTGACTAATAGCAGGCTTGTATTGATAGTGAAGCCTGTGGGTTTATTTTTCTATTCCCATAGACTTTTGAATTGAGTTTTGGAATAGCATTTTCTCTCCGGTTTGGAAGTATGCTGAGGAAATAATTTTAACCGCTTCGGCACTAGCATTCTAATGGAGCAAACCCTGGATGCGTAACTGCTTCCGTTCAAACGTTAATTAAGTCTTTCATCCTGTTTTGAATGTATCCTCTCCTATGAATGTGTCTGTAAGTGAATGGCAGCATCTCGAGGGAAATGCCCTCAGATAGTCTCACGTGGCCGACCCTTTCCCTTTTATAATCCGTTCGTGCGTGGGAGGGAAAAGGGGTCTATTAGAAGCTTGTACATCGCTTTGTGCTAAATGAATGCAATTATAACCTAACTGGGCGTTGCGGTCGTCAAATATTACACTGCACGAAAGTATTACAGGGATTCCTAGGTTTTAAGATGGCTTTGAGGTACTGCTTTAGCTGTGGAAAATCTGTTACTATGCTCTTATTTTCCACATTCCTGAACTTATCATATGTGAGACGAAACGGTGAGTAGCACAGTGACTTGCTATAGCCAGTAGGTAAAGAAATGAAGACATCTTGATTCTGTAAAAATGCAAGAAATGCTTCTTCCTCGCACGCACTAAAGTTTTATAATCCATCTCCACCAAAAATGCATTAGAAGCCATGATAGCGCAGTTTTTATACGCGTATTTAATGCTACGTCACCGAAAGCCACACCTCTACATAAGCAATACACGGAAGGTATGGTTCCCCATAAATCCTGGGGAATGACACTAAACTATGTACAAGCTTCTACCAGACCCTCTTTATTAGCACAAGTGGCTCACAAGTAATATGTCTGTGGTGGTTGTGTACCATAATCTTTAGTTCTGGTGCTATACCCATGCTAATAGTGATAATAGTGTTATCTGTGCTACCTGTACTACTATAGTGGTACAAGTGCTTTATGTGCTAGTGCTACCTATGCTACCAGTCCTGTAAGTGATACCTGCAATATTTGTAGTACATAATGATATTCATGAATTGTGACTTCACAGCACATTGCACAAAAATGTGTTTTTGCTCTATTCCTGCCAGTACTTGAGGAAATACAATATAAAATGCACACGGAACGTTTGCAAAGCTACAATTGAATGTGCAGAGTGAGAGAATGAAATACATAATTACTTTTTGCTTGTTGCTCGTACCTATATTATGTCAAGGTAAGCTACAAAGTGTAGTAAAATTTAGAGTATATTATTTTTTTAATTCTGAGTATACATTTCATTTGTTGGGATACCTACTAGGCAATAACTTTTGAGTCAACTACAGTGAAAAATATCAGACTGTATTTAGTCTCATGTGCTTGAAAGTATATGAAGAGAATACTTAATTATAGTAATGTGAATTCGTTAACTTTAAGCATTGCACTGTTGTTCTTTGTTGCACAAGCTTCGCTACAACAAGGATTACAGCAACCATGGAATTTAGTACAATATCAATCCTACTGTTAGCTAAATACTCATCTCTGATTGCTCTGAGATTACATCTTGTAATTACGAATATAGCCAGCAGTCTATCAAGATAGATATTTACCACATGGGATTATGAATACAGAAACATAATAATTCTTAATTTGTTCTTTTAGACTACATTTTTAATAGCGGGGAAAGTACTGATGAAGTTTGTAAACAGCAAACTCCCCCAAAATGCCTACCTCTTGAAAGTGAAAGTCATAATTATAAACAATGAGTTATAGCAAATTTTCTCATTCTAACAGATCATTCAACAAAATATTTAGCGTGATATCGTCATAATATTCCATTTTAATATTTTAGCCTGTTCTCAGCAAGACAAAGAAAACATAGGAGTGTTGAGAAGTAGGGTAAACTAAGTAATAGAGAAACGTCTCATTGCTATTATTGATTGTGTGTTCTGTTTTATTCATGGATATAACCTATGTTACCTGTACTACCAGTGGTACAAGTGCTATATATGCTAGTGCCACCTATGCTACCAGTCCTATAAGTGCTACAAGTGCAACCTGCTATATTTTGTACTACATAATGATATTCATGAATTGTGACTTCTCACACCACATGGCACAATAATGTGTTTGTGTTCTAATCCCGCTGGTACTTGAGGAAATAATATAAATAAATTACACACATTTGCTAAGCTAACCATTATACAACTGAATGTGCAGAGTTAAAGAATGAAATTCATAATTACTTTTTGCTTGTTGCTCGTACCTATATGTCTAGGTAAGCAACCAAGTGTAGTATAATTCAGAGTATATTATTTGAGCATGCATTCCACATAATATGTTGGGATGCCTGGGCAATAATTTTTTAGTCAACTGTAGAGTTAATAAGTTTCCTGAAACTTTTGTGTTGAAAAAAATAAAAGTCTGAATGTATTTAGTCTCATATTTGCTTGAAAATATATGCAGAGAAATATTTGAACAACTTCTTACCTTTGCATCAATACAATTGCATCTTATTCTTAGTTGAACAAGCTTTACTGAAACAAGAATAACTGCAACCATGCAATTTTGTACGATATCAATTCTACTAATAGCTAAATACTCATCTCTGATTGCTCTGAGATTACTTCTTGTATTACCAATAATAGCAAGCAGTATATCAACACAGATATTAACCTCATGGGATTATGAACATAGAAACATAATAGCTACTGCTTATTTAGTTTTTTAGACGACAATCATTTAATTAGGGGGGAAAATACAGACGAAGTTTTTAGACAGCAAACTTCCCTCGCTGCCTTGCAGTAGAGTATCGGCTCGGCTAGTAGTGCACCAAATTGCGGAGCTCCAACTTACCGCACCGCTCCAGAAAAGTGCCTCAACGTTTTATAACCAGGCCCCGATATTACCTCCAGATTCACTCTAAAATTAGTGAGCGGCTCCGTCGGCAGGTACTTTGTCCTTGTGTTGTACTGAAGAAGCCCCTGTAAGTATACAATAGTAGTAATAGTGCATAACAACCATCAACAAAAAATTGCTTAGGCGGTGTGCGGGCACCCTTAAAAAACAATTACATGTAAGTTGTATACACAAACTTGAATTTCCTTTGGTCACATATTTAAGACAGTTCATACGTTCAACATTTTTCCCACAGGGCTAAATGCCCTGGACTGTAGGACATTTAGCCCTATTCTCTAACGGTAAAGTGAAGAATCATAAATTTCATAAAAATAATGACTTCAGGAAATTCAAGTTTTTGCCCTGTCACATACTTATCACACATTTTTATATTTATATACTATTAATTTTTATTATAGGTAATCAGTGTGATCTGACAGATCCATTTAATGGAAAAGTTAACTGTAGCAACAACACTGCTACATATTTATGTGATCCATGCTGGCAATTGGTAGGAAATGAACGTCGAACATTCACTGAAGATGGAATATGGACAGGATATAAGCCTATATGTAGTAAGTAAGATCACTTATAATATTATTAAGGAATGAAAGTTATGCTATTAATCATATTCATGGTTATTCTAGCTCTACTTTGTGATCATAGTATATCCCAACTGAGTAAGCATAACCACACCATTATGGCAAAAGAGGAATGCACCTGCCGATTCTAAACCAATTTAGATCAAAATACGAAACACGAAAACGTTAATGCATACAACTTAAAATACGACATTTTTAGGTGCGTTAAACTTCACACAATGTAATGAAGAAAAAGCATTCACAGTCTTCTTTTACTTGGCTATTGAAAGTATGCTCAGCTATAACTGTAGTTTATCATTATTAATGTTGTAAAAGCAGAGGAAGGTTGTAAAACGTGATTTGGAGTAATATGAATGTGAGTGCATACTTTTAACCAAATTAACCCTGGCAGACCGTATTTAAGCGTATATTTAAATATAACATTTTCCTTTTTGTTTTAAAAAAAATCAGTAAAACAAATAAGCAAGCTAAGGTAAAAGCAACAAACTATTTTTTTAATGACACATTGGAAATGTGAGAGTATTCCCAACTTGTTTTTATTCGATTAGCTGAATTGCATGAAATTCTCAAATTTCCTGTGTATTTTGTACACTATAATGATTTGGAAATTATTGCATATAGCTCTGTGTTTGGACAAAACTGTAAAATCAAATGGACTAATTTCCTTTCCTCTAAGGTTTTGGAGGGAATAACATGTAATAAAGTGATTTTCTATAATTGAACTTTCAATTTTGATTTTTTTTAACAGTTATTCTAATATCCAATAACTTGTGATATTATTTATATTTTCCATGCAAATAACTAGGCTTAATATGCAAATAGATGTCTTAGCCACTCTGTAGTGGTCATCGTAAGCATTGAATGTTTATATGATACAAAAAATAAACAATGATCAAAAGATATGAATTGACTGTTGATTTCCAAAATATGTTTACTAAGTTTTTTCCCTAGGGTCATAAGTTAAGAGCAAGGTATAAATAGCTTAGGTAATGATCAATTCCCCTGTTCATAGTGTTTAGTTGTTGTTGTTATGTTTTTCCCATGATTCAAACTGGACCAAATTCAGTTGACAGTCAATCACTTTAGAATTACTGCAATCAATAGTTTCATGTTCAGTATTGAAATATAGCATCAAGTGAAGATGTTAAAACCTCTTGATGCTCTTTCACTCTGTGAAGCAATGTACATCTTGTCTGGCCTATTTCCAAAAGTGTCACAAATAAGCTAGTAAACAATGCCATTTCAGAAACTGTAGTTTCAGTGTGTACACATATTTGCCAGGGAGTTTTGAGTGGTCCTTAAAAGAGGGGTCAAAGTTTAGTGTGATCTAAACAAAAAATCCTAATACTGTATAAGGATTTTTTTTAGATCACACTAAACTGTCAGGCAAATAATTGTACATACTAAAACATCTGTCACATTTAATCACAGAAATAGTATGATTTACCAGTTCACTTGGAACACTTGATAAAGATATATATTGGCCATAGCCGCTACACGACAATGCCCGTATATTTGTTCACCTGCCATTTAGAAGCATGTGCACTCATTTGAGCGTACAATTATTACCATTGCCCAGTTGTAGTGCTGATATTTTCATCTGGTATATCATATTAGGAAGTCACAGTGGCTGGAGGTGTAATTATTTTATCAACGTGTGTTCTAAGTGTTAGTGGAACATGATATCTTACACACAAAGTCATAGCTAGCACAATTACACAGCTAGCTAAATGCTACAAAATATATATTCATAAACAGCAAAAATATTATAAGCTTAAACTATAATTAAAAGCTAAGTAGTGACAATTTTAGAAAATTGTCCAACTTTTTATATACTGAATTATTCAAATTTTTAGTGCATTTCAGTTACTGGCATATATATAGGATTAATGCAGTTCTTTGCTTACATTATCATTATATGCATGTGTATCATTTATAATGTATTAAATCAAGCCAGTTATGCAATACATTATTTGTTTTTGTTTGTAGAACCACAATGCGTTTCTCCCACGCTCATTCATAGCAATATGAATAGTCCCACAGCTATTGTTTTGAAGGGATTATCGATAATATTTCATTGTGATGTAAATCCTAGTAATAATCCAACAGTGAGTGATATAAAATGGTTTATTAATGGCAGTGAAAATTATGAGAATGGACCAACATTGATTTTCAAAAATGTACAGTCAGATTTAAGCAATACAAATATCAAATGTTCAGCAGTTTATTATGATCTGTACTATTACAATTCTAGCGAAGTTATCCTGTTAGTACAAGGTAAATTGACAATATCTTAAGATAAAATATATACTGCTGCACACTCACTAACTTTATCCTGTCAAATTCCATAGCCCTAATTATAATGTAATGGATATTAAATGAAAAAAGTTCCGTCACACAACTTCCAGTAATTCAGACATGATTACCATCTATAAAAGTAGGCTCAATAGTGGCCACAGTAATAACTGAACAATACTCTTAATAATGTTGGCTCCTAACTTCATGACTTATACCTACTTCCTTAACTGCCGCTAAGTCTGAACACATACAGCACAGCAGGCAGTGCTGTATGTGTTCATGGCTGGGGGTGCAGGGCCGGCAACTCCATCCCTTCGCTGTCTTTTTAATGAAGCTAGTGTGGATTACAACGAGGGGTTTTTCCCCAGCCAGGACCTGCTTCAGTCACATCACTGGGACATCCACCTTGCAACAGAATGAGGCATGGATGGGAGGGTGACTGAAGTTCTGCTTCTCTTCAGCTCTATCGCTCAGCTTATTTTCTTTCACGTGGTTTTGAGACTGCTCTAACTACTGCTCCTGAGCATTTCTTATCCTGCCCCAATTACTTGCCATGCCCGTGCTACTGTAGCCCCCACTGCTTGCAGGCATATGATTTACTGAATAGTGTGCTTGAGAGGAAACTATGTAGAACACTCTTATTCTAAAAATTACACTGGAATGGTAAAACATGAGTAAAACATTGCAAGTTTACATGTGGTATGTGTATTGTTCCAGAAATAGAGCGTACTGCACGGTAAACTATGCAGTAATTTTATAGTACAAGTCCTGGAAAGCAGTGCCCCCCATACCGTCTCTTGTATTAATTCACTTTAATGAAGCATTAAACATGCTTAATAATGTTGCCTCCTAACCTTCAATACCATCTTTCACACTTGTGCCAGCCGGATGTGATAGGTTGACAATCAGCCTCCATTACCCTCGCTGGTGAGGTTAGGAATCATACCGAATACGCTACCCTGTCTAACCTTCTTTCTTTGACGAGTTATTGATATACATCCTGTTGCATTCCTGCAGCTATGCTGGTGATAATTAATGCCTATCCTGAATCCCAACTGAATATCCTCCACAATGTACTCCTTAAAGTGAGTGTCTTGTTGATCACGATAGAATTCTTGAAATACCATTCCATCTAGGGGAGTGGACACAGGTCGTGTGCTCAGAGGCCCCCCTAGCTGGCGGCTAGACTGACTCTCTCAGCTGCATCTCCACTAGACTCTGCATGTACTTGTACTAGAGGTGTCACAAATACCAATAATGACCACATTCCTCATCAACACCTGACCCTTAGTGTGGGCCACCACCTGTCCTACTTCAGCATTCACCAGGGCCTCCCCGTACCTGACAAGCAACTGGCCATGGTTACCCTTCATTCATTATCATATTGTTATATTTTTACCAATTCACGAGTACATAATATATATATATTCAATGAGTCATGAATTGCCAAATAGGCAAGCCGAGTCTTGTCGATTATCAGTGCTTAGGCCTGGCCTACTCTTGGCCTTATTCTGCCGCACATCCCTCACTGAGCTCACCTTGCAGGCATTCTTCCTTGACTCCCGTAGCATTTCACACATACATGGATGAACCCCTACACTAAGGTAAAGAGCATCTGCCTTCATTCTATGCAAAGCATGAGTGCTTGTCTCCACCTTAGTTCCGTTGTGGCTCCAATCTAAGATGCCTCAGATACATCTCTGTGGGCCTCATAGCCATGCTACTCTTGCCATGGTTAATGGCACACTCCTATAGTCTGTTGTTTAGCTGCATGAAAGTTGACAGTACTGGCTTCATCTCCCATATGCCAGGAATGTGGTAGCATATAGAGATTGGTTTATCAGACCGAAATCAGTCGCTAAGACTGAGGACATCAACTTCCTGAAAGCTGAATCATAATATCATCCTCAGCTCCAACCATCGCCTTGCTTCAGCAATCATCATCACCTGATAAGCCCACATCTGTTTGATTTTCACAGGGTGACTCTACATAGCACTGCTGCAAAGAGATTGAAGCAGTGGAGCTGTGGGGTCAAGCCCTATAGACGGAGACGACTGTAACAATGACAGCAATGACCGCAAGGACAAGGAAGACTAAAGAACATTAGAGACAGTGACTTTTGTGTTTGTATGTGTGTGAGTGCTGCAGGCATGGGAACCTGTGTATTGTTGATTGTTATCTATTATTATGGAATGTGATTTGTGGTTCTGTGCGTGTGCAAAGTGTCGTGTGCAGCCCTGAAAGCCAGTGCATATCTTTGTTAGTTTTTTATCACCTTTTTGGACTTAATCATCCTATTGTGTGTTCCCTGTGTTTTGTGAGGAATTAATCTTTATAAATTACATTTCTTCTCATCTGTTCGGGTGGCTGGATAAGGCTTCCAGATCGGGCAGTACTATAAGAGAAGTGGTGGCAGTGGTGCCCTAACTGGGGCAGGAGTTTTCTTCTTAACCGTCAAGCATGTTGTGAACTCCACAGGAGCCAGCTCAGTAAATCTGGCACCTCTTTCCTGCCCACTCGTTCTACCTGATATGTGTCCCATTGTTCCTTGTGCTGCTATAATATGACATTGCTTTAGGAACTTCACCACATCAATAAATTCTCCCCAGCAGATCCTCTGATCACTGGGACCACTGGAAGTGCCTCGCTCAGCACAAATGGTTTACTGTCTTTGTCTATGGTGGGCACGCTTCCCATAACCCCAGGCTGACTAAAACTATTAGCCGCCCTACTTGGGGGCGGCCAACACTCTATGTCAACCACTGGTGAACTCAAACTACAGTCCCGCATAAATAGACATTCCTGGGCCGCTGACTAACTAGCCATCTCATCTGGGTGACCCTTTACAACTGCACACACTTGGCCAGGTGTGTGCTTCAAATTTTGCAGAATTACAGGTCTCATTTTATACCACTCATGACACAGCTATTACCCTTGTCATCAGCCTGCATTACCCCAGCCTACCTTGCCTTTCATGAAACCCAGCTTCCCCCTACTTATTCCCAATAACCAAATTCTCTGACTCCCAGCCTCCTACACTAGGCATAGGAGTATCTCTTCCAGCCAATAGTGGGTACTAGGTCCTGCATCCCACCTGCTAGCTTATCCTCACTAGCCCTTGCCAGCACACACCCTACGTATCTCTGCTAGCGCAATCTCGCTAGCCCCTGACAGCAAATACCTTACTGATCTCTGATAGCACATATTCACTAGCCCCTGCTGGCACATCCCCTACCATCCCTGTTAGCACATCCTCACTAGCCCATGCTAGCAGCTACTGCTTTCCTCCCTACTTGAACTTTCACCTTACTTGCAGTTTTGCACCTTAGATTATTTCCTTCCTGATTTCTAATTTGATTTGGGGAGTTTATTTTTGCAACAAAACTAATAATGTGTTCTTGTGCCTACATTGTATATAATTGTTCCACAGGTATTCTTTCCAAAGTGACAGAGTTAAATGTAGAACTTCGTTTTAACTGTTCCAGTCCTCAGTATATATCTATTGAATGGGAACCACCTTTCACTTTAGATATTCCACAACTACAAAATGACATTTTATATCAAATTAATGTCACCTACATGGGTATAACCAACAACTTGCAAGACGTTACCAATAATAAAATTAGAATAACAGTACAGAACAAAAATTCACGAGCTGATAACTGTGAAAAATTTTTTGTTACTGTAACTCCAAGCAATGTTGTAGGTTTGGGACCACCTTCAAGTTTAACAGCTAGCAGAATCAGTCAAGGTTTGTTTAACATATTAGCCATTTTTGCTGAAATAGTAATACTAGTATTGTAGTTTCTTCTATGTTAAAATTAATGAGAGTGTATTATAGCATGTGTGCATAATTGTCGTGCAAGATTGTTAATAATAGAGGTTTTCTTAAATAATCTTGCACACACTGTACCTAGGAATCAGTATGTGGCCAAGTACTGTTATCTACAATTTATTTGAAATAATATTTATTAATCTCGTAAAACTGACTTGCAAACATATATTATTGACCCGTTCTCCGAATCAATTATCGTCAACACTCCTACTTCAAACTCAATTTGCAATGTATAACTTTGAACATCCATAATTTGCTAGCCTTTATTCCTATACCTTCAGATAAATGCACTTTCCCCTTTCGTATTAAATAAAATTATTACTAAAATTATATTTTTCTTATTTAAGGCTTTTTGTTGGGTTTCATAAGCATAATAAATACAATTAGTAGTAGTAAAAATGCTGCATTCATTGCCACTTTTTTTTATTTTTTTATTTTCTTTGACTTAATGAATACTTCACACTTCAATTTTTCTGGAAAACTGCATTCCTACTTTTAAAATAATGCACACATATTGTTTCATTACATTAAGTAGTAATAACACTGCCTGAAAAGTGTCCATTGACAACCAAAACAAAATCGTAAATTAGTGTATAATGTGTTGATAACAAGTTTGTTAACTTCTACAGCCTTGTATACTTTTTGTTAACTCTAATTACCAAGACAGTTTACGGATTTTGTTATAGTCCGGCAGAACTTGAGCTAGGGTTCGCAATTGAAGTCTATAGTTTTTTTTAAAGCAGTTTCAGATGGTTCTAGACTCATGTAACACATTTCCATCACTGGGTCAGCAGTGGGCATTTTTCTGTAGAGGGGCATTCTATTTGTGACAGTTTCTGCAGGATTTGCTGTAGGCGCGAACATTTACATTTTCGCGCCTCATAAGAACTGAATTGCGAAAAATAAAAACGCGAAAAATTTTATAACATTTTTTTAAATAATGCTAGTATGATAATTCTTCCTCATCTGATTCTTCTAATGCCCTACTGTGTTCATTGTTACAAACAAAGGTGCTTCTTTGACAGTGACAAAACATAGTACAAGCCAAATTGGCTGCCACACATCCACATCGACTGGAATGGCAAGGCTTTTCTGAAGCACATGAGTAGCAAATAAGTTTAAGAACATAATCTGGTGCTGATGACCTTGCGGGTGGAAGCATAACTGGCTGAAGTGCTTTTCTTTCATCATTTTTGAACCACCCATATGCAGTAGGGTCCAGATTCAGAGGTTCTTGAAGTGCTCTCCTCCAAATTGCACACTGATAATGGGCTCTCTTCACATTTTCTTCGAAAGCTTCTGAGGTAGGTGGCAGAGAACACAGTTTTGGAATTTTTGATGCTGCTTTTCTTCCAGTTCTTGCTGCCCAGATTTTTGTCCTCGTTGTTACATTTGGCACATTGTAACACTGGCACATAAAGGCTGTTGATGTCTTCCATACTTGCATTTTACATCACCAAGCAAGTTAAGGCTACATTGCTTGGCTTTGACAGCCTTCAATATCTTGCTTTTCCCAATTCCATAGCACATTGACACAGTATCACATCCACTCAGAGCATGTGCAGGTAAGAGTTGAGCAATAATGTCTTTCAACTTTCCAACAGTAGCTGCTACGTCAATAGAAGTTCTTGCTGCCTGCGTCGGTTGCAGCTTCATGGGCATACTAAGAGATTCAGCTAGATAATGATAGAGTAGAAAAATATAGACGTCAGTGTCATCTGCAACAACAGCTACATATTTCCTCTCCTCCTTGGCTGCAGAGATAGCATGAGCTACTATGATGGCGTCTGCTTCTTCATGAGTTTTCTTCTTATCTTCTCTTCTAATAATCACCCCATCTGGTGCTATCTCAATTGGTGTATCTTCCTGACCACTAATAATGAGACTGCTTCTGTATCCTCCTGGCACCTTGGCTTCTCCTATTAATGTAGTGACAATGATTTCGATCAATTGCTTCTTGTTGTCCGCTACAGTAAGAACTTGCTTCTGAGGTGGGAAAGGAACATTGATAATTGATCTTTGATATTCCAATGGTACCATTTGCCACATTGACTAGTTGCTCTGGATGTAGCTCTGGCTTGAGAGGATGGATGCACATTTCCAGCTTTCTCTTAAGAGCTTCTCTGTCTTTCTTGTCACTGCTAATCCGAGAAGCTGCTTCTTCTTTATGACTGTCTTTGATACTGTATTCATCTGACTCACCTCTCAACTCGGCAAGATCCTCCATGAGTTGAGAGCAGATGTGATGGCTAAGTGCCCACGTTTTGAGAGTTTCTGGTTTCAGTGTGATTCCAACAATTCCTGCCCGGCCATGCCCATACCTCATGAATGTTGATTCAATAAACATATCACTCCAGATTCCATTTCACAAGCCTTTCATATGCCTCATCACATGTTCTCCTTTGAGGAAATAAGCAAGAATACTCCTTGGCAAATTCTCAATCGCTCTCTGGTACACCAGACTAGATCTTGCATAATTTTGATGGCCAGCAGCAAACAAATATATAATCATAGCTTTCACACAGTGGGCATGCAGTAGCCAATCTCCCTCTCTTTCAGCTCTGACATATGCCATCATTAACAGCACAGGCTTGATTAGGCACTCCAACCAAAGCCTACACCGACTTTTCTGTCCTCTTTCTTCCAAGCTAGCCATTAAAGTGTCGTAGCATTGCACTTTGAGGTCTTTGATGAGTTGTTCAAGTATTATTTCAACTACCATCCTGAGTGCCCTCATGCACATGGGAAATTTCTTGCCGATAAGCATTTTGTGCACTCCACCAAATGCAGAAGAAAGGATATCAGCCAGTCCAGTTTCAGTCATCAGGTTTCCAACTGAACCAATAAAGCTCATGAGCATGTGCATGCCTCCAAGTCTTAAGATGAAAGAGGAAGGTGGAAAAACTTCTGGAAGTGCCCATTGAATCTCAACAGCATATCTGTAGAGCTGCTGGTCAAATGTAAGTAGTGTGAATGATTGTCCTGCTAACTCGAATAATCTCTTGACTTTAAGCATGGAGGTAAGCACTGTGTCATATTCTGCAGGAGGCATATCAATCAGAGGAAGGTAGATTGCTTTAGTCTTTGGCTTCAATGAGTGACCTTCTTCCCTTGCTTTTTTCGTGTTGTAACCACTGTATTCTGGGCCTCCTTTGCACACATCCCTGAGAAATTCAAAATCTCTTTCTCTGGCCCGGCTCACGAGAATTGCAGTTTGTGCTAGATCTATGAGAGTGGGAACTTTTGCTCTCAGTGAGCTTTCTGGTGGTGCCAGCTTCTTTGGACCAGTGTAACGACAGATTTCAATGTCGTACGGAATTTGTTGTGCCATTTCTGACTTTTTAAGCCGTGGTACTGCCTTATCTTGTTTCTTCTCATCATTTGTCTGAGTCATAAGTAGAGCCATGGAATGTATTTGTAGCATTCCATTTTGGGAACTGATTTGTTGATCGAAATTGTCTCCTACTCCTTGTATTAGGCCATCTGCTTCTTTGTTTAATCCAGTAAGATCCATGTTGGAATTTGCACTACAGGCTATTGATTTCTTGAAACGAAGTAATTCATCATAGGAGCATGTTACTTGGAAATCATGGAAGGCTTTGACTTGCTCTTTGGAATCCCTGAGAAACACAGCCAAAGCTATTTGTAGTGGAGTGGCTTGATTCTTTACTGGAGATGTGATAATATTCCCAAACAACAAAGAAGGTAAAGATTGCCTCATTTTGGGGTTTATTTTTGACAAGAGATCTTCGAGAGTGTTACTCTGAAACCTGGCACAGATATCTTTGTTGACGTGGCACACATAATTGTTCCTGTCAATTTCCATGTCGCCTATCTCAGATTTGATCTTCATGGCTATCACTTCAATTGCCTCAGTTACATCATCATCACCATCAGACATTGTGTAGAAAACTTTAGCAGCACTTGACTTGAATGCTAGTAACGAAGCGATTCCAGGAGATGACAAAGTAATCATATCTCCTTCAAAACTTTCTACCAGCTTTGCTATCAACTTTCTCCTTGAAAGAGTTCCACCATCATTCACATACTTAGTGTGTATGTCACTGGAATTGTGAATAACATCTCTGTTTTCAGCCAAATACTTGATAACCAAATCAAAAGCAAATTCTTTGAACTCAGTGTCGTTGCCCTGACGAATAATTGATGCCTGTATTGATTTTGGAGATAAAAATGTTGCTTTACAGTCCACATGATACCTGACATCTGCCGCATGTAAATCTGTAAGAACTCCTGCCATTCTCACCCGTATTTGATCAGATTGAATGTCTGTTCTTTTCCCACAAGTCTCGTATATAGCTTCTTTTAGCCCTCTGCTTTCTCCTTCCCGGCAGACATAGGCAGGACGCCATCTGCTTAGATGCTTAGAATCTTTCTCAACATCACATCTTTCTCCACAAAAAAGACAATGTTAGAGAAATAAAAACTTGGGCTGCACAGACTGTCTGGCTCTTTTGGGTTTACTCACAAGGTCTTCGGAACATGGACTTCGTGCTCCTTCACGTAAAGCTTTTTGAATAGTCTTCTTATGACAGTATTTGTCAACACACTTGCGATGCACTGAAACACTACTCATTTCTTCAAGCTGTGTATGGAGACCATCTCCATACTGCTTGCTTGCTGTAGTTATTCTTTCTGCTGAGGCTTGAGACAGAGGACCTTTTTCTAAGCATGAATACAGCTTCTCAAAGAAGCATCTATCCTCCGTTTTCAAAGAAAGCAGTTGCTGTGAACATGTGCTAGATATTTGAGCATGGGCAAGTTATTTCTTGCACAAAATGTTTATAAATTTTCGCGCTCAAATTTTTCGCAATGTATTACGTATAGGGGGCGAAAATATATTTTCGCGGATATCGCAAATATTCTAGGAAAGACTATTAGCCAGTGTATAGCCATTATTTCAAGTTGCCCATTGCTGACAGAGAGTCAGCAAGTGGAATGGTGTAACTGACTCTCTAGAGAAGGGGTAGAACCAATAAAAAAACTATGGACCCTTATTGCAAGGTTCAGTAAAAAAAACCCTATCTTCTGCTAGACTATTATGGTTGTAAATGGACTCTTTTCACCCTGTGTAAGTTATGAATTTTTTAATTTTGTTTATTGAAATAATAATAAGAATATCCATATATTATATGAATAGATCCTCCACCAAATGCATACAGCCAGAGAGGGAAAATTTTTAATGAAAATACACATCAGTATAACATAACGACAGTAAGTTTTGAATATTTCATGTAGTATTGTATCTGTTTAGCTAGGTACTAACTATTATGAATTCCCACATCTTAATCATGTGACCATAAATATCTTGCAATATGATATAATTTTCTTTATGTTGAGGAATTACCGGTGGTAATATACGCACAAAAATATTAACCAAGTGCTGGAATTGGACTTTCAAACTGTGACTGTATTGTGCGTTTGCATGTTTAGCTTGTTTATAAAAACAGGATTTATATTCGTCAATTTTAATGCTCAAGCTCTAATGATACCTAATTAGGAATTGCTAAATAAATTATTCCTTTGGTTGGAGTAATAATTTTATAGCGAGTGCTGTGGTGTAGTAAAATGTTTCAGTTGCTCCAACGGCATGTGTTTTGTGGTTTGCTAGTGTTTATGCAAGAATTGATATTGAGTAAAAAAAAGTAGGGGGCTCCTCTCCCCCTCCAAATTCCTACTCCACTGTAGTGTATTAGCAATGCTGAGGGTTCACACTTTTGGTACTTCATTTGGGAGTATGTTGTAAGGAGGTGACTGTATGTATACGTAAAAAGAGAAACTGTTTGTTTGTTTTTGTGCTGAGGATGTGTTACAGTGTGTATGTGTCTGTTGTGTATGCTGTGATTATTGTATATGGACATGTGCTTGTGTTTTGTGTTAATAGTGTACGCTAAAATTGGATTTAGTCAGCATTCTATCTATTATAGTATGCATTGTGATTCCATTAAAATTGAATTCACTATTATTCATTTAATCCACAACACAAACTATTGATGTGCAATCTCATTCCACTGATTTGAGGCCTGGAAGAAAAGCTACCAATTAGCTCCTTTGCAAGCTCAAGCCGAAATGAAAGCATATACCTTTTCTTTTCTTCCTTCCTCGCTGCTGATATTCACCATAACTGACCAATTTCTCCATACAAAAATAATTCATAATACACACCTCCAAACAATAAACAAAAATATGATGCCACCACTTCCTTGATTTTCTGCCAATATTATAGTAATTCCCCTTGTCTACACCTCTCATGTACTTCTGATAGTCTGGTAAACAAGGAGGGCATGAAACATCAGCTTGACTACCATCAGCTTGTCTCCTTTTCACTACTGGATTTCCCACACGCTCACCAATATGCATGGTAGTGAGAAAATACATGGACCTTTTATCCACCCATGAACATGCTAGAAGAGGACCATTACTCAAATACTGGTATGTACCGCGGTTTAACTCAGTAGCCTTGATGATTAGTTCAGGTGGAAAGCCAACTCGTGAGGGGTGTACAGTACCACAAGCATTGATACCTTGATGCTTGTATAGACAATTATTAAAGAAGAGGACTAGTCTAAAAGTTATTTGTTAACAGTTGGACACCCATGTTGTCAAAACCTTCCATTAGGTCTAACACAATCTTTGTACACAGGCCTACATCACTTACACAACTGTCTAGTCCTTTCCCAGTATAAACTTGTAAACGCTTGACATAGACAGTTGGATCATCAGCTAGGAAAAACACTTTTATGCCTATGGCACTGAAATCCCTTTACCCTGTATGCTAAATTGAAAAACTGGACCTTATTTTCAGTAGCTTGCCTTCATATACTGCTTGAATCTGAGTCTATCCTTGAATGGGACCATAGCTTCATCAATAGTGTATGCTGGATGTATTTCAAACTCAGATTCAAAAAGTGGACTAACAGATCTCACAGTTTCCTAACTTTGAATAACTTGTCATGTCCAGCCTGACCATATGGAACATGCTTGTCATTATCATTTAGGTGAAAAAACCTAAACAACTGCTCAAACTTTTTGTGGCATTATATTACTGATACCTGGAGTGCTGATGAGGGAGAAATTAGTTGACCAATATAGTTATAACCGTGGCAGCTGAACACCCATTAAATTCAAAACAACAACATATTATTCTTTTAGCTCTTCTACAGTGGTGTCTGACCATGCACGACAACTAGGATTACTTTCAATGTAGGTATTAGCATAGCGATTCTAGGATTACTCTTAATGTAGGTATTAGCATTGCGATTCGTTTCAACTTTCATCAAATCCCACACAGCATTAGAAAAAAAAACGATAAAGGAGTTGAAGTATCTTCAATTTTCAAGCTGATCCATAACCTTGGAATACTAGTAGTATTGTAAAGTTCATACTCTACCTGGAAATATAAAAAGAACACAAGAATGTCACAGAGTGACTTGTTAATGAATTAAAGTAAATGTCGTAGGCTAGATTTGTATGTTTTCATTCTTACTAATATAAATCTGAAAAAATGTCATGTGTTTTGTTATCTAACAATTCACCTTTTAAAGTATCTGTTAGTGTCCATTCTTGCGTCATTCATAACCATTACTTATATATGAACTCGTCTTCTATTGTAAGCTCATAACTAGCGTGGTGAATCTATAAAGCAACCCGAAGTGGCACCCCAAGGTCGCTATGAGATACCAAAAAATTTCGTAGCCTTAGGCGTCATCCCATCCACTGTCGAAAACTGGAGCACGCAGGACTTTTAATCCATTGAGCAATAGCAAGAGCAAGCTTTTACCTGCGGCTGATCAATAGAAACTTAGTGTCCAGCACCGATTGTTTCTCCGCTACAAAGTCAGACAGTTGCTTCTCCAGAAGGGTTACTTCAGGAGGAAAAAAAATACGGCGGCTGGGCGGCACTGAAGTAATAATTCGGCCGGGTAATCGGATATCAAGCTTACCTTATAAATGTTTTGTACACTTGTGTGCTAGATAAGAGAGTTGAGTAAGATTTTAGTCGTCTGATTAATGAGATCTGGGATCACACCAATCTCTTTTTGGAAAAAAATGTTGATATGTAATACTAGAATCAATTATAACTTAAGTTAATTCAGCATTAATGTAAGTATGAGTTCATAGTGATCATGGTGAGAATTCACACTAAATTTGGTGTGTACTTCACACCCAGACGATGAGGTGTGCGCATCACACCATATTTTGGTGTGACTATTGTTACAAGTGATTCACGCTTAATTTGGTGTGAACTACACACCTTTTGTTTTACAGTGTTCAGTTGAATTATTGTCCATATTGTTACAATTTATTCTTGTTTATAGCTATCATACTATGTGTAAGTAAATCTATTATTGTCTGGCTAGTTTTACAGCTATTGTTACACCTATTCATGAAAAGCTACCAATAAAATTGATTTAGAGCTTCATGTGACTGCCCTAATTCTACTGCTGTACCTCGCCTGAAGCTTTTCTTGGCTCAACAATACCAACAGGTTTGAAGGCGACTCTTTATGCTAAGAGTTTCTAACTCAGCATTGTCAAAATGCTGCTGTCCAGCGTAGCAAATATACCCTCGCCGTCCTCACCGCTGGAGTCACCCTCGGAAAGGCTAAAATCGTCCTTGAAAAACCATTGAAGTACCTCGTTGGCATCAATTAGTAAACTGCGGTCAATTTAAAAATTCAAATTTACTTTTCCATTTTTTCCTTAGTTACCTGTTATACATAAATCTGGTATTTAGAGTGCAGCTAGGACTTGGGAAAGACCTTATGAAATAATTGAAGTTCCCAATGACATTCATTTAATTTTGGCTGTCCCAGTAGCAGAAAGCGAGAAAAAATTGGGAAGAGAGTACATGTTAACTTATGCAAACCATATATTCAGTTGGCAGGAGTTGTTCACAGATTGGTAGTAGCTGCAAATGATAATCCATCATTGGACCAGCCCAAAGTACATCTACATGGGGATGCCCTCTCTCAACAGGAGAGAAAACAGATGACTGATCTACTCAAGAAATGGGAATGTGTGCTTTCAGATTCTCCTGGACACACTAGTGTGCTTCTTCATGATATTGACACAGGTCAAGCTCCTCCAGTGCGTTCACCACCATATCAACTACCGGATGTTTGGAGAGAGCAGGTCAAGGAAGAGATTGCTGGACTATCCAAGCTCTTCAATATCTCAAAACAAAAAGATCACCCAACATGCGACTTACACGCTGGGCCCTCTTCCTTCAAGATTTCACTTTTGAAGTTCGCTATAGGCCAGGGACTAGAAATGGAAATGCATATGGCTTGTCTCGTCAATCTTGGGAAGATGATAAGTGCATGTCGAGGACGACATCAAGTCTGGAGGAGGGAATTGTGGAGAACCACTCCACATGAACATAATTATTCAGCTAAGTTATGTTTTATACCATTATCATTATTATTGTATTTTAGTTTGCACACCGTGAATCGGGCACTTCTACATGCAGGGTACGATGTTCGTAGAACAACTTCGTCCTCGCTCCATCACCTGTATTTATTTGATTGGACATTTGAATAACTACGTCATACTCACACATTCTATTTAAGCATTGTATCATTATTCTCAGTTTAGTTCATAACAAAAGATGAGGAATCCTCCATATACTGGTTTGGAGTGCTGATGAGGGAGAAATTAGTTGACCAATATAGTTATAACCGTGGCAGCAGAACACCCATTAAAATCAAAACACCAACATTATGCTATTAGCTCTTCTGCAGTGGTGTCTGACCATGCACGACAACTAGGATTACTCTCAATGTAGGTATTAGCATAGCGATTCGTTTCAACTTTCATCAAATCCCAGACAGCATTAGAAAAAAAAACGACAAAGGAGTTGAAGTATCTCCAATTTCCAAGCTGATCCATAACCTTGGAATACTAGTAGTTTTGTAAAGTTCATACTATACCTGGAAAATATAAAAGGAACACAAGAATGTCACATAGTGACTTGTTAATGAATTAAAGTAAGTGTCATTGGCTACATTTGTATGTTTTCATTCTTACTAACATAAATCTGAAAATGGCATGTGTTTTGTTTTCTAACAATTCACCTTTAAAAGTATCTGTTAGTGTCCATTCTTACGTTATTCATAACCATTACTCATATCTATGAACTTGTCTTCTATTGTAAGCTCATAACTAGCGTGGTAAATCTAAGAAACGCGAAGTGGCACCCACAAGGACGCTATGAGATACCAAAGATTTTCGTAGCCTTGGGCGTCATCCCATCCACTGTCGAAAACTGGAGCGCGCAGGACTTTTAATCCATTGAGCAATAGCAAGAGCAAGCTTTTACCTGCGGCTGATCAATAGAAACTTAATGTCCAGGACCGATTGTTTCTCCGCTACAAAGTCAGACAGTTGCTTCTCCAGAAGGGTTACTTCAGGAGGAAAAAAAATACAGCGGCTGGGCGGCACTGTGGTAAGTAATAATTCGGCCGGGTAATCGCATATCTAGCTTCAGTTGAATTATTGTCTATATTGTTACAATTTATTCTTGTTTATAGCTATCATACTATAGCTAGTAATGCATTGTAGATATATTGCTAGGTAGTATGTGTAAGTAAAACTATTGGTGTCTGTCTAGTTTTACAGTTATTGTTACACCTATACATGAAAATCTACCAATAAAATTGATTTAGAGCTTTATGTGACTGCCCTAATTCTACTGCTGTACCTCGCCTGAAGCTTTTCTTGGCTCAACAATACCATCAGGTTTGAAGGCGACTCTTTATGCAAAGAGTTTCTAACTCAGCATTGTCAAAATGCTGCTGTCCAGCGTAAGCAAATATACCCTATCGTCCTCGCCGCTAAAGTCACCCTCGGAAAGGCTAAAATCGTCCTTGAAAAACCATTGAAGTACCTCGTTGGCATCAATTAGTAAACTGCGGTCAATTTAAAAATTCAAATTTACTTTTCCATTTTTTCCTTAGTAGAGCAGCTTAGCAGTTTTTTGTGCACTTTATGATAAAAGTACGAAACTTTGTACGTGGTGTCTACACACCTTGAAGGTGTACGTGGTGTCTACACACCTTGAAGGTGATATTAAGATCGGGACCCACCTGGGGTTTGACCTCTGGTGACCTTTATAGGTGAAATTAACCAAAATAAACTGCAATATTTTGGTTCACTTTTTTTACTTATAATTACTGCACCATATTTGGTATCAGAGCAAAGCTGATGCTCTAAGGAATAAAATGAGACTAAAATTATGTTCATATCTCACTCTGTTCCAAAGTTACAACTAGTTTAAATTAGGAGTTCATTTACCTCAATCAAAGAACTTGTTAATTAGCCTCAGGTATCAGCTACATGCAAGCACATGCAAGAATCTACAAGCATGAGCATGAATTTACATGCACATGGTGAAGTTCTTGTAACCACATGTTAGAATTCTGAAAAGAGCCCAGGCCACACTGGAAAAATTCTGTGAAGGTAAGTTGTTAGTCTGACTTTTCTAGGAAAGAGAACTAATGGCTTGAGTTACTAGGTGAAATGGTATCTTGTCTCTAGTGTTACAGTTACTCCACGTTTGCTAGTAATGGCAAAATGTCACATGCTTGTAGATGCTTGCTCATCTGCATCAAAACGTGCTGCCATTACTAATTGGAAGCTTTGCATACTTTGTCAAGAAGACTCTGGGACAGCTTTGCAGTGTCCGTATGCCGCTAAATAGCAGGTCATCTCACTAGATTCAATGAACTTGGGCATATGCCAATCAACGTGGACATTACAGAACTCAATGATGGGGAAGGCGGCATGGAGGCAACCTTGATGAGGCATCATGCATCCTGGCATAAGACATGTCGGCTGAAATATAGCCAAATAAAACTGGAAAGATTAGAAAAAAGTCACGAGAGGTTGGCACATCATCTTCAGTGCACACACGTTCTAAACAAAGCACAGCTGATATTACAAAGGACCAATGCTTCGTCTGTGATGAGAAAGCTGGATCTGAAGGTCTCCATAATGCCTGCACATATTATGACATTGATGAGAAGGTCCGAAGCTGTGCATTAGAAGTTGAAGACACTGCTCTACTAGCAAAACTGGTACCTGGGGACATGATTTCTCTTGAAGCCAAATACCATTGCAGATGCCTTACAAGTTTTTACAACAGAGCAAGAACATAAAAAAATGCAGCTACCAAAAAAGACAGTGATGATAATCTCCACGGTATTGCATTCGCAGTGCTGACAACCTTCATGGAAGAATTCAGGAAAGAAGAAGGTGTTGCTCCTGTCTTTAAATTGTCTGATCTGGCAGACATGTACAAGAATCGTTTGGGGCAGCTTGGTCCGTCTACTAGTAGCCGAGTGCACAGTTCAAGATTGAAAATCAGATTGATGTCGAGATTTCCAGATCTTCGAGCACATACACAGGGCAAGCACGTGGTCCTCACTTTTAATGTTGATGTTTGTAGAGCTCTCGAGAAGGCATGTGACTATGATGATGATGCAATGCACTTGGCACGGGCAGCTCAAGTTGTGCGTAGAGACATTTTTGACAGAAAGTTTTCATTTGATGGGCTCTTCAAGCAAACATCTGAATATGATGCTGTACCACCCTCTTTGATGTCCCTGGTTAACATGATTCTTGATAATCCCAGTATCAAGCATCAATCGCAGGTTGATACAGCCAGCACAAGAGAAGCTCTCTCGATTTCCCAGCTACTGATATTTAACACTGTCAAGAATGCTCGGGACACAGCTTCTTCTCGTCACCATCGTGACCGTGAAACTCCACTGCCACTGTATTTAGCGATGAAAGTACATGCCACAACATGCAAGCGGACTCTCATTGACGCATTCGCTAGTCTTGGGATTTGTAATACTTATGATCGGCTGTTGCAGTTGACATCTGATTTGGGCAATGCTCTCTGTGAGCAATTTATGTCAAAGGGTGTTGTATGTCCTTTAAAATTGCGCAAAGGGCTTATAATGGTAGGAGCAGTAGACAATCTTGACCACTATCCCAGTTCTACCACCTCAAAAGATTCCTTTCATTGTACAGGGATTTCGTTGATATAGCATCCATCTCATGAGCTTGCATGTGAAGATCGAGGCCAAGCAATAATTAACCAAGCTTCATCTGCTAAAATAATTGCTCCTCTTCCAGATGAATACACAAGTGTGTTACCAGCAGCCTTTAAAACAAAAGAGTTCATTGTGTCTGCTGTCCATGGTAATGCAAGACTTACTGACTTAAATGTTGCTGCTGAAGCTACGAAAGCTGAATGGAAGTGGCTTGACGCAGTGATGGAAGCTCTAACTCAGGAGACTCTAGAGAAGACAGACTGGATATCATGGTCTGCATATTATGCCAGTATTCAAGAAACAGTTATACCTCCTGCTGCAATCAATGCACTGCTGCCTTTATTCTTAGACAGTGCACACTCTGTAGCAATGATCAAGCATTCCATGATCATTGTGCAAAAAGCTGTCCAGCATCTTAACCCGGGTCAAGTCCCTATTCTTGCCACAGATCAACCACTGTATGCCCTCTCCAAGCAAATACAGTGGACCTGGCCATATACTTTGGGGGAGGACCACTTCATAGTGATGTTTGGTGGATTACACATAGAGATGGTCTTGTTGAAGGTATGTGATTTACTAATAACTTGCATAATTAGCACAAAAATGTAATTGTTTACCAATTTAAATTATAGGTACTTGGTGATTGGCTAGAGGGCAGCGGATGGACCAATGCTCTAGTGCAAGCAGATACTGCAAGCGTTGGTAGGTACAGCAGATTCATCCTCCAATGCTTTGACTTGAAAGAAAGACAGACTATGCAACCAAAGTGCTTATTCCGTATGCTTCACGTCACCTGCAGGCTGTAGATCGAATTGACATAGTATGGGATGTATACTTCAAAGAAAGTTTGAAAAGTACCACTAGGAAGAGCAGAGGGAAAGGCGTCCGAAAAAGAGTGGCTCCTACCACAATACTCCCTCCCAAATGGAATGACTTTTTACATGTCGACGACAATAAAACTGAGCTTTTTCACTTTCTTTCTGAGCAGGTGGTCAAGTACGAAACTGAAGAAGGAAAGTGCATATATGCAACAAGTGGGAGCAATGTGTTGTGCTCTCTAGCCGTTCCAGACTTGAGTAATCTGGTTCCCTGCTCCAATGAGGAAGCAGACACTCGCCTTTTCCTTCATGTGGCTGATGCTGTGCAGAAAGGATGCAGGAAAGTCTGTGTGCGTACAGTAGATACTGATGTCATTGTAATAGCAATTGCCATGTTCAGGAATATCAATCTTGATGAGTTGTGGTTATCGTTTGGCACTGGATCAAATTTGCGACATATTCCCATCCATGAAATAGTTCAGGAGATGGACCACCGGGTTTCTTCTGCCTTCCCAATGTTCTATGCTCACCGGGTGTGACACCGTTTCTTCATTTTGTGGTAGAGGCAAAAAAACTGCATGAAACACGTGGAAAGTTTTTCCTGAGGCTACACAGGCATTTGAAGAACTTCAACAAGTTAACACTAACATTAGTGAATCAGCTATGGCAACTGTGGAACGGTTTGTTGTGCTGCTCTATGACCGAACTAGCGACAATATGAATGCCAACGATAGCAGAAAACATCTGTTTATCCAGAAAGCCAGGAGTCTGGAAAACTTGCCACCAACTCAAGAGGCACTCAAGCAGCACACAAGGCGAGCAATCTACCAGGCATACTGCTGGAACAGAGCCTTGCTTGCTCAGCAGGAGCTTCCCAACCCAGCAGACTGGGGGTGCAAAAAGGAGAACTCCACGGGTTGGGAACCACCGTGGACCACCATTTCAGAGGCATCACAAGCATGCTACGAGCTTATACGCTGTGGGTGCAAGAAAGGGTGTACTCGATGGTGTAAATGCATAAAGGCTTCATTAAAGTGTACTGCTCTCTGTCACTGTGGTGGAGAATGCTAACAGTTCTTGTTTAGTTGTTGTTTGCAATTCTTTTCCATGATCATGTCAATATTACAAATTGCTGATTTCTCACTTCAAGTAACTTATATATTTACAACTTTGGATAAGGTATTGACTAATTTCAAGTCTCATTTTGTTACATAAAATGTCATCTTTGTTTTGATACCAAACAAGTAATGCTTACCTTTGATCAACATGGTATAAAACTTGAAATTCGTGTTTTTTTCAAAGTTAATTGACCTTTTGAGGTCATCAAAGGTCAAATTGGGGGTGGGTCCCGATCTGAAAATCATCTTTGGGGTGTGTATGAAGTATATACCAAATTTCATGCTTTTATCATGAAGTGCACAAAACCCCCCTATTTTGGTGCTAAGCTACTGTACTAAGTTACCTGTTATACATAAATCTAGTATTTAGAGTGCAGCTAGGACTTTTCCTCTGCGCGGTATGGTAATTTGATTCCAGGATGGTTTGGACGCGGTTCGATTGTTACTTTTATTTTTTTATCGCAGAGCGCCTATGACAAGAGTGTAGACAAAGATTGTGATTATCTGGTTAATGAAATCTGGGATTCAGGCACAGAATGTACATTAATCTTTATTGAATAATAATTTTGATATATTTAAATCTACTGAACTTGAAATAATTCAGCAATGAGTTGCACTGCTTATGGTGTATATTCACACTGAATTTGGTGTGTACTTTACACCAAAAAGATGAGGTGTGCACCTCATATATTTTGGTGTGACTATTGTTGCAAGTAATTCACGCTTATTTTGGTGTGAACTAGCACGTTTTGGTTTACAGTGTACACATACCGAAACAACAGTCATACTCTGTATCATTACTGACAATACATTACCAACAAACTATCATCATCCTTTATATCAACCCAACTCACCTAATGAATTATTCATGAACACACACATCATCGTCATTGTGGTTGCCATTACTGTTACTGATAGGCGAGCACATTGGCTATTAGCTATATAAATTTACAGCAATGTGTTTTTTTTTAATTGGATTTTAATTCTTGCAATATGAGTGACAAACTAGTTGATTATATTAATAAAAATGTGTACAGCCCTAGTGGCGTTGTATTAAGTTTAAACAATTTTGTTTAATAATTTCAGAAAATTATACCTTACTATTTTTATAGAATCCAGCTGTGTGCAATGTAGCAATTCAATCCATTACTCCTAATACTACAAATATAACCAATAATATTGATGTTCAAAACAGAGGAAGCTGTAATGATGCAAGTACAATAACTTTATGGCTCAGTAATCTGGATAAAGAACAAAAGCAAATATATAATGTGACTTTTATCATAATAGACACAGATGTGAAATTTAATGTTAACATAAGTGAGTTATTAATAGTAATATTGCATTTTTTCCACTTTAATGATTCTTTTAAAACTGTTTCAGGCACTTTCGATATTCAGAATTATTCCTTCAAATCTGAATCAACTATTCAGATCAATTATTTAGAGAATAGTCAAGCGTATGGTGGTCTGCTGATAATCTTAAATGATGACATGCGCATACAATACTTTAAAGTAATACAAGGTGCTGTAGGAGGAGACTTGGATATGACATCAAGCTCAACGAAGCAAACTTCATACATGTATGACATAAACAGTAGTGGGTATCTAGATGAAGGCAATATCAGTCCCTCTAGTAGTTCAATTGAAGCACCAGACATTGTAGAGGAGGAAGGTAATACTACTAAAATAATTCAAATACATTATTATTATTTGTTTGTGTTGTATTCTTATTTGCTAGAGAAACACGATATGAACTGTTCAATAATTGATAATCATGACTTTATGCGAATAGAGTGTGACTGTTCTCTACAAAATAATGCATATCAAGTTATACTAAAAAGTTCGAGAGAATCCAGTGGAAATGTTATTGCTGTTAGAGCTGAGTGTGAAAATGGCACACACATTCCTGTTGATCCAAGTTTGCTGTATGATATAATAATTTTCCAAATTAGCATTGTTAATGGAAAGATACAACATGAACCTTTACATTATTTTCAACAAAGTATGTCAGTTCTTACAACAGAAACAGCTTCAACAAACGGATCTGCCAGGAAAGATAATGGTACTATAATACAGTTAATCCTTTTAATGCTTATAAGTATTGTAATACAGTTGGTTAGTTAAACTATTTAATGAAATTGTACATTTAATGATAAAATCATAAAACTTGGTAAAAAATTTCAGGATATTAAAACAAGAATTATATGCGGAGGAGGCACCTCAAATTTAACCTTTGGTGACCTCTTGACATCAATTTTTACCAAATGGAATTTTTTCTTTTAGTATCAATTTACATTATATTGTATCTATTGAGTTTAATTAAATATATTTTTTATTTACATACCACTCAGTAAACATGTTTTAGTGGGTTTGGCTTTTGAATTTTTGTTGTATCTTCCTGTTATTAAGTTAGCTATCGAGAGAGCAAAGTAAGATACTATTAATTAGGGGTGACTATTGAAAACGGGGTATAGTATAAATGAATAGATGGATGGTATTATATGAATGTATGGATGGTATATAAGGATGGATGGATAGGTGGTACATGTATGCTCCTTGAACGCGAGCACGGGTGTCATTTTTTCTTCTGCTTTATAGGCTTGACCCATTTTGCTTCTGATACTACAGAATTAAGCAAGTCTTACTTAAAATTGGGCTCCAAATTGTGAGATAATTCCTGTGAAAAGCTAGTGTTTTTAAGTTAATTCCAATGCTAACTGTGACATAGAAGCCATTTCAATATTTTGTGCTCAAGCACACCACTAGCTATATAACATGATGAATGAAATATCTCTACTAATTGGCAAGCGAGTGAAGCAAGCTAGACACCATCAGCGGTTAGTCTGGCATAGCCAGACCCTGTACCTAACCGCTATGCGCAGAAAGTGTCTCAGGACAATCATGCACCTTGGCTGTTCTAGAGCCAAGATTTAGGGATGTGGTTAGTTAACATTTATTGTCGTTTTCTAGGCAGCCGTTGTTGAAATGAGTGGGCATCTTACAATAAGTGTACATAGCTGAGTCTGTCTTCCTGAACTATTGAAGTGTTGGTGATTGCTGCGCCTGCGTACAATTTTCTGTAGTTGTACTCAGTCATCTTGTCCAGCAAACCATGGGTACCATAACAGTAATTACATAACCGCTACCACATTCCTCTAGGATAGCCAAGCTCCATAGTCGTCCCCATTCCTTTCTCGTGTAGTGGTTAGGTAAAGGGTCTGTCTAAGCCAGACTAATCAGGAGTTACACAATTGAATATCGGGGATATTAGTGGTGGATAATGCAAAATTGGATATGTGTTACATGCATACTATATATTTGTGTATGGTATTGAAAAACACTCTCAGTTTTAGGTTATCTTATTAGAATACAATGCAAGCAAGTAACTATGAAAACCAAACAAACATGTTTTGTGCCTGAAGATAAATGACCAGTGGTATAAAGATATCTATGACAACAGTCAAAACAGGTTATATCCTTTAAGCTAAATGACTAGTGGTCAAAGTCAGAAGTGTTACTTTCAACACTCCTCCTCACTTCTGTAAAATGTACTTTGGACTTGGTTTAACTCCAATCAGTGAACAAAGCTTCGAAAATTGAGTGCTAGCAAGAGGTTTGGTTAGCATGTCTGCCAACATATTTTCGGTGGAGCAGTATTGTACAGTTATAGATCCATCATTAACTTGCTCTCTAATATAATGATACTTAATGGCTATATGTTTTGTTCGTCCATGAAACTGAGGATTTTTTGTCATGGCTATTGCAGATTGATTATCCTCATATATAATGACTGGTTTTGTATATTCAATACCCATTTCACTTGAAAGCTGTCTCATCCAAACTGCTTCTTGAGCTGAGGAAGCCAGAGCCATATATTCAGCTTCTGCAGTAGAAAGAGCTACTGATGACTGCTTCTTACTTTTCCAGCTTACTGGACCACCACTGATCACAAACAAATATCCTGAAGTAGACTTGCGGTCATCGAGATCTCTTCCCCAGTCAGCATCTGAATATGCCACACATTCTCCAGATGATTGCTTTGTGTAGGTGATTCCATGCTGAATGGTTCCCTTGAGATACCGCAAAATATGCTTCACTCCTGTCCAGTGATGCTTTGATGGATCAACACAAAACTTTGCCATTTTGTTCACAGAATAGGTAATATCAGGTCTTGTAGTGACAGAGAGATATGACAGACTTTCAATTGCAGACTGATACAAGTGCTGATCAAATCGTTCATCTAAATCAGTGGATTTCATAAATGTTTCACTTGGATCCATTGGTATCCTTGCAGGATTAGAATTTTCCATGCCATATTTTTTCAATAGATTATCAGTATAAATAGGCTGACCAATCCATATTTCACCTTTCTTATCATTATGAAGAATGTTCATACCAAGAAAATGATGCAGCTTGCCCAAATCTTTGATGTCAAATGAAGCTGAAAGTGCAGTCTTGACTTCTCCAATTTCCCTGTCGGTCTTTCCAGCCAGCACAATGTCGTCCACATACACACCAATGATGAAAATATCTCCTCCTGAATCCTTTTTGTACACACATGTATCACTAGTTGATTGAACAAAACCCATATCATAAAGTTTTCTGTGTAATGCGGTGTTCCAACATCGAGGAGATTGCTTTAATCCATAAATACTCTTGTTCAGCTTGCAGACTAGCTTTTCTTGTCCTTCCAAAATAAATCCTTGAGGCTGTTTCATGTACACCTCCTCCTCAAGTTCACCATTCAAAAATGCTGTTGTAACATCAATTTGGTGCAATTTTAGATCCTTCTGTATTGCTGAGGCTAAGATAGTTCGAAAAGACTCCATTCTTACTACAGGACAAAATGTTTCATCATAGTCTACTCCAAATTTTTGAGTATATCCTTGTGCAACCAAACGGGCTTTATACCTTTCAATAGATCCATCAGCTTTGATCTTGATTTTATATATCCATTTGCTTCCCACAGTTTTTCGATCTCTAGGTAATTCTACTAAGTCCCATGTATGATTGTCTCTCAGTGACTTCATTTCTTGCTCCATGGCCTCTTTCCAATTGTCACAATTTGACCTACTAATAGCCTCTTCATAGAATGATGGTTCCTCAAAACTTTTGTTTGCAATAGTCACATTTCCTGCTGCATACCTGTCCGGTTGCCTTCTTATCCTTTGTGATCGTCTTACAACTGGTTCTTGAACCTCTTGTTGAACCTCTGGTAGCATTTCAGATTCTTCATCATTGTCTTCTGAGTCTTCGTCATTTTGAAGAACAATCTTTTCAGCTTTTGAATGTTGCTTCTCAAGTGGTTCCAATGAATTGTTTTTCCTGGTTTCGTGAAAATATACATCTCGACTAAAAATGACCTTATTTCGTTCAGAATCATATAGTCGATATCCTTTGGTTTCTTCACCATAACCAAGAAACATGAATTTCTTTGCTTTTGGATCAAGTTTCCTTCGTTCATCTTTGGACACATGAACATAAGCATCACAACCAAAAACTCGCAAGTGACCAACATCAGGCTTTTTTCCTTTCCAAGCTTCAAATGGTGTCTGCCCATCCAAAAAACTTGTTGGACTTCTATTCTTCAAGTATACAGATGTAGCAAGAGCTTCAGCCCAAAATGCATGTGGTACCTTTTGATCTATCAACATCGGCCTAACCTTTTCTAATAAGGTTCTGTTCAATCTCTCGGCAACTCCATTTTGCTGTGGTGCTCTTGGTATAGTAAGCTCATGTCGTATTCCTTCAGAACAAAGGTATCTCCCAAACTGTGCAGATATAAACTCCCCATCATTATCTGTACGAAGAGTTTTTAGAACGCAGCCACTTGACTTTTCTGCCATTGTTTTCCATAATTTGAATTTCTCAAAAACATCACTTTTTTTCTTCAGCGGATAAACCCACTCATAGCGAGTTTTGTCATCAACAAATGTTAAGAAATATTCAGCACCACCCATTGATTTCTCACCTATTTTCCCACACACATCGCTATGTACAAGATCCAGAGGATTCTTGGAGTGACTGCTAGAAGACTTTGGAAATGGACTTTTGTGATGCTTTCCACCAATGCATGGCTCACAGAGGTCGGTATCAGTTGTAACAGTGCAGTCCAAACCATCAACTATTTTTTCATTTGCTAGTTTCTGTAAGTTTTGAATCCCTAAATGGCCAAATCGTCGATGCCAAATATCCTGAGTATAGTTTTGTGTTGAAATGTTAATGCAATCTTTTCTGCAATCATAGCAATCCATGTAGTATATATTTCCAATTAGTGTACCTATTGCAGTGAGTTTTCCTTCCACACTTTTGATTTGGACATGTTTGCCATCAAATTCTACTATTATTCCAGCCTTGACAGCTTTTGATACACTTACCAAATTGTATGATAAATTTGGCACAAACAGAACATCATGTAAGTTGCATTTTCTGCTTTCACTACCTGGTAATTTCATCATCAATGACACAGTTCCTTGTTGTTGAGATTTCACTACATGACCATCTCCCAAAACTATTTCCAGCGGTTTTTTGAGAGTTTCCATCTTCATAAATAATTGTTCATCATTGCACATGTGACTCGATGCACCAGAATCAATGATCCAACTACCTGTCGTTCGAACAGACAATGCTTGACTTTTCAGTAGAACGTCCTCTTCTTCACCACTTGTCATTCGAGTAGACAATGCTTGACTTATCAGTAGCACGTCCTCTACTTCACCACTGGTATTCTTTCTCAATACCTGGTTTGCCTTTTCTCGAGGCCCACTATCAGATGCCTTTTCCCTTCGCTCGTCTGCAAATCGTATGCGACAATCACGTTTTAAATGTCCAGGCTTGCCACAATAGTGTCACTTAAACACTCGTTTTGCTCGATAAGCTGCAAAAACTTTACCGGAATCACCACCGTCTCCTTCTCTTTCTTTCATTTTTCGCTCCTCATGTAATAGTCTTTCGATTACTGTTTCCATAATGGGCACATTTGAACTTGATTCAAGAGCCGTCACTATCATGTCATATGCTTCTGGAAGACTTGCAAGCAAATGAACAACACGATCCTCTTCAGTTATGGGATCTCCAATTACCGAAAGAGTTTCAAATACCTCCGTCATGACCTTTACATGTTGTTGTACTGATTCTCCCTCCTTCAAACGAAGAGAAAACAACTTGCGACGTAGCTCCAGTTTGTTAGCCCACGTTTTCTTTTGGTATTGATTTTCAAGCGTCTTCCAAACCACAACATGATCTTCTGGATCACCAAGTAAATATAATAATGAAGGCTGTATAGACAAAACGATTTGTGCTAAAGCTTTATCTTTTCTAGTCATGAATTTTGCCTGATCTGCATGCTCATTTTCAGGAGCATTCTCCTTTCCATTCACTATGTTCCAAAGACCATCTTTCATTAGAGCCATTCGAACTTGTATTTTCCAAGTGGGATAATTCGAATCATTCAATGGTATGATTCCTGAAGACTTTATATCAGCCATAATTGTCCTTATAGCTACCTACAATCCCACTAAAAACTGTTGTATTTCTAATGATGACCTGGGCCCATAACCTATTGAAAAACACTCTCAGTTTTAGGTTATCTTATTAGAATACAATACAAGCAAGTAACTATGAAAACCAAACAAACATGTTTTGTGCCTGAAGATAAATGACCAGTGGTATAGAGATATCTATGACAACAGTCAAAACAGGTTATATCCTTTAAGCTAAATGACTAGTGGTCAAAGTCAGAAGTGTTACTTTCAACATATGGATGGTATGTATGACCCTTAAAAACTTGTGGGGTGGGGGAGGGGGGACTTTTTTCTCCCAAAAACACGACTCCTTTGGCTTGACCCCAGTTTCTTACAGCATTAAGCAAGATATACTTTAAACTTTAGCTCCAAAATTTTGATAGAATTCTCATGCAAACACTTGCTTTTCAAGTCACAAAAGTTGCTGTGATTGTATACTATGGCATACCAGAAGTAATTTCAATCAAAATTTTGCCATTTTGTGTGGGGGGGGGGGGGGGGGGGGGGGGGGCCAATAGTCAATGTCACAAAGTAATTCTTGTGATGATATATCCAGTGAAAATGTTGTGTGAAAGTGTAGATTGTTACAGCTACTACCTAGCTAAAGAAAAAAATAACTACCAATTGAACATATTTTGTATACTGCTATAGTAAGTAAGTCACCATTTAGGGTAAAACTATTAACTGTGCAGTAATTCCTTGGGTTTGTTTTTCTAGTTAAATCGCTGGTGGTGAGTGGGTAATATTGCATTGAAAACCTTTACCATAATTATATAATAACAACTCTACTGTTATAAGTAGCTGGAGTGCCGTTGTCAAATGTGTCAAAGTAATTATTTTAAGTGAATGCCTCAAGTAAAAATTGGACACTCAAGAGTGTCCAATTTTTACTTGAGGCCTTCATTTTACTAAAACACGAAACACTTATAATAAAAAATAATTCCATTTCACATTTTTTTTATCAGCCCTTTTGTACTCATTAGATGTAAAAAAAAACCACGGATATTAAGAATCTTTGAAAAAAAGAGAATTTCTGTTGGTCTGTTGAGAGTGAGACAGTAGCTTAGCTGTACCCCTTAACAATATAAACACAGTATTGAAGTGTTTGTTTGCCAACTGGATGTCGTAGCTCAGTGGTAGAGCGCTTATGCATTAAACAAGTGGACATGCGTTTGATTCATGGTGGCAATAATATTTTTAATTCTGTATTATATAAAAAATGCCGGTGAAAGAGCGAATACATCAATTATTCCATAGACCAAAGCTACAGACGATTTTCTAACATCCCTAACTATCATGATGGTTTAATTTTACCTGATGTGTTCACTATTTTGGCAGTTGCCAGAACTAGAACCTTAGTGCAGTGCATGTACATCACTTCTTGTACACCCTTTCCAAAATAGTTCTGAACATGATCTTGGTATTTCTGTAGGTGTTGACTGCACATGTTGCCATTCATTTTAGTGAATCATTGTGTTTTTTATTGTAGCCACTGAATGTGCACTGTCCAAAAATGTGTCAATAAATCATTGATTGCAGCAGGTGCGAGTACATTTTGGCAAGCCAGGTAGACCAAGAAATCTAAATTTTTCTCGAGATTGTATCACATTTTTCAGCCTGTTCATCTCATCTATTTTTTTTTATCTTGAAGCTTAGTAACTGAATAGGATATAGATAATGTGTTTTTTATGAAACAAACTTTGTCATGTTTGTATCATGTGACAATGGTGATGCTGGACAGTCTTTACATGTTCATAGAATTTTTAGCTGTTCGAGTTTTGTTCCTCAGTGTTACCCCTTGCCATCGCCATCATCAAGTCTTTCAACATTAACAATCATTAGTAGAAACGTAGCCATCGTTAGTGGATATTCTCTGTGCATTGTTATAATTACCTTGGAACTATTCCAACTGACTGACCAACCGACTGACCGATCAAGCGACCGACATACAGTAGTAATAAAACAATTATTGACTAATATTAATAATATGTATTTTGTTTGATAGTGCAAAAAAATTGCATCAAGAAGGTGCTAAAGGTAAGACTCTCATGGCACATGAATGCAATACCAAATTTTTAGAGACTCATGTCTCCCTTTAATTAACATTAATTGATAATTTTATTTAACAAGAAAGTCTAGTAACTTTAGCTACAACAGTGCTGTACTGCTGAATCCTGTGAATATCAGAATATTTCTTCGACACTGTAGGTAAAATAGACCTATATTAATCCTGTCTCTTTAGAAGAACCCCCACCAGTTTGCGTTTTCCATCTTCTGTAGATGATCTGCGCATAAGAAACATAAATATAATTGAAAACAGACGAGATAACCTATACAGTGCCCGAAAAAATCCATAAACTTCACTAAATTTCTTTCTTTTGATAGGTACAGTATTAAATTGACTTGGATTCACATGACTAAATTGCTTCCGGTAAAGTACTAAATGCATTCCTCAATTACCGCGCTTGCTGTCGTGCCAACTCAACTTGGACATACTATAATACGTTCATTATGCCTTTTTACTTTAACTCAATGGCTGTAATCATGCCCATAAAAAACATTTTTATTAATGTAAGAAAACGTTTTCTTGTGAGGTAATTAATATTCAATGCATTAAAATTTTAAAAAAACAACGAAAACTGACATACTAGACTGTTAATTGCAATATTATGGAATTGCCACTATACCATTTAACTTCAGAGTATTACTCACATAGTATTTGACAAACGTAGCTTAACACAAACTTGATACAATATTGCTAGTTATATTATAATAATAATAATGATGACATAATCACATAATAGTGTAACTTCATGAAAAAGCTTATCTAAAATTAGTAATTGATCTTGCATTACAACACACTGCAATTAGCAAACTGGAATAAAGATAGTCATTCTAAAATGTAGAGCACCTCTTGACATACTGATCCCATTTCGAGTAAACATTTAGGACTGTCTCAGAGTTTTGGGACAATTGGCGAAATATGTTATGGCCTGTATGTACCACATGATATATTATAATTCTACTTATAACTCATCACTAAGGCAATGGTGTCAGTACAATCATACAAGATACCAAATTATCTAAAATTATGATTTGCATGCAGAAGATCTACTTATTGTGGTAAATATTTTGCCACATGTAAACATTTGTGAGGGTTTTTCAGCATAAAATACTTGTACAAAATGCGGTGCTTTCAATCACCACGTAATGAAAATTCTAAAATATCAGTTAGATGGTATCACTTAGCAGTCACAACTTTTTGTATTAATTAACACATATTGGAAATATGCTCATAAGTTTGTAACACTTTTCACCATCACAAGAAATCAGAGATAGGATACATAGATGTATTTCCATGCATAGAACACAAATACAATTGACATATAGCTCACACATTTTGTAGCTCTATATTTTATTAAAACTATAGTTAAATGTAGATGGATAAAATTATATGAAAATTTTATATCTTACTGACCATCCCTTTGCTTATTGAAAGTACTGATATCATATCAATGGGATGACTAGTTATATTTTCTGACGTAGTTACCAGTATGTACCCATATTGTGACTTTTTTAATGTATTAGTATTTGTTGCTTTGGCATATCCTGGTTTTTGCTTTCATTTTTATTTCTATTTATCCTTATTTTGCTTTCCAAAAGTCCAAGTTCAATAGATGTTAGCTTTAATGTAATCTTAATTTTTTTTTACAAGAGTGTATATATGTATATAATTTATATGTACAGTGTGCAACCTTTCTTATTTAGTTAGAATACTCTTTTTGCATGATAAATTAATGTGGTCTATAGAAGACCTATACTTTGTACAATTTGAAATATTTATTCTAATATTATGAGAATAAAAACCATTGTTTGCCAATTTATTTAATCTGAAGTAATGTTAGTATAAAATAAAATGCTTTGCACAGTAAATAATGTTTTATTAATGAAGTCTTAGACTGGCATAGTATGCTTCTCTTGCTGAATTAATATTTAAAAACTTGAACTGATTTCGCATTGTTTGAATTTTTTATTCAATTAACACTTTTTTGTCACTTGCCTAAAGGATAGATGAAATCTAATAATTTTTCCATGTCAGTCAGTACTTATAGTCTACAGTAGTTATAATTATTATTGTGAAGCATACGTTTAATTTTAAGTCAAAATGCAAGGGTCGAAGCGAAGGAAGCGACAACTGCTGAATTATGTTACTCTAGTCATGCAATTATATAAAACTATTGCTATTATTTGTATAAAATAGTGTATGATATTGCCAGTACTACGCAAGGTTATATCTGAGTAGTATTATATCGTCTTACACGTCATCCTTTATTATTATTCATTATTTTCAGACAAAGAAGAAAAAAGTGAATTATAAACATTGCTCGTAAATTAACTAAATTAAAAGATAGAGATTTTTAACAATGCATTTTTTTCACCAGATGTAATTACAGTGAATTATACTTTTTAATCTGCATTTTTTTTTTGTTAATGAAGTTAATTTAATGCAATAATATAACCACAAACAGTTATATTGTAATAAAATTTGTTTCACGATAGTAAAAACTTCTTAACATCAGAGTTTTCTTAGGTGAGGATAAATTGTGGTGCAGGGTAACTATTAACTGTGTAATATGTAACATTTACTAATCCCGATGGGAAGAAATAAAAAAATTAATGTATTCTCTCTTTTTTACAGGTGTTTACTTAACAGTATCAGGATTAAAAATTGTTTCACTGTCACTAGAGTTTGAAACCTGGACTGCTTTAATGCACAAGCGCTCTGCCACTGTGATAAGACAACCATTGTGCATTACACAAGTGGTCCTGGGTTTGATCTCCCAGTGATAGCCAAGAATTATTTAATCCTGGTGTTATTTTTTAAAGTCTGTAAAAGAGAGAGAATACAACTAATGAGTGAAAGATGGCTGAGAAAGAAATTGTGAAGGAAATAAAAGTTTGAAATTTTCGTTGACACTTTTTAATACACAATCTTTGGAGTTACAATAGCTATATTATTCTGACAGTACAACTCATGAACTAACTATTAATTAAGAAAGGTTTTTAAGCACGAATCAATTAGTATATAATATACCATGTAGAAAATGTAGTATCAGAAATTTCAATGTATGGTCAAGTGCATAATAGTATATACAGATGTCCCTAATATACCCATTCTTATAGCCAATATGATCATCAACTCTTACATTAAATTACATGGCTTCAGGCTCACAAAATGTTAAATACAAGTCACACAATAATTGACAATTAAAGTAATACAAGTCCATGAATGTCTATATAGACTTGTTTTAGTCCAATATTTCGTGTGAATTTAGTTATAAGGTACATAAAAGTGTTGTAAGTACGGATCATTAGTTTCAGTAATCTCCACACTTGAATAACAACTTAACATCTACACCACATGTCAAATTATAGGGATAAATTTCTTTAAACTGTTATACTAAAATTGTCCCACCTATATGTTAACATTTATATTCATGAGAAAAATTATTATTGTAACTGAAAATTAAAGAACTGTTTTATTCAACATTAGTTATTTTGTAATTTATTGAATTCTTTTTCACAAGTTAAATACTGAGTGTTTGCACTCTTAGAGCTCTAGTTATTCTATATTGTTGAAACAAAATCCTGTGAAAGAACGAGAATACATCTATAATGAGTATAAAAGAAAGCTGAGAAAAATATTATGAAATGATATAATTTACTCATTATATAACTGATAACTACTTAGTTTCAACATTATGTAGTGTAAACCGTTGAAACCTACTTCAGCTGAAACTCAATTCTGAGACCGTCAAATTATGTTTATTTAGATGACAAAATTGAGATGAAACTTGTACAAACTGCACCTGAAGTTATTCCAGGTAAGTAATTTGTGTCACGTTGAATAACTTTACCGATCCTCAGATATATTCACCTAAAAGTGTTATTTTCTACAATGGTTTGATATATGCCTAAACCATTACATAATAGTAGCTTCTATTGTAGGTCACACTAGTTATACTTTACTAGATACAAACTTTCATTGTTCATTACCTGATGACATGAAGTGGTACATCTATACATAATTTAGTCATTCTCGGCTGAAATAACTATAATAACAGCAAAATTTCTCATTCTTACAGCCAATAATATTGTTCATTAAAACTTAACCCACATGTTCCGACTTCATGCGGAAGTCCTCTTCAGGGGTCAACTGAGGTCGAACTCCTCATGGTGACATAACAACATTAATGTAAACGGCAAGATTTCTAGAGGGTAAACTTACTGTCTACTATATCTATTATAGCATGGAAGCATATCCATCTGAAATAGACATTCCAGAATGTTTAGAACGAACTTTAAATTCCAATTGACTTGATGTCTGATTGTCTCCTCACCAGTGAGTGACAGGAGTTAACAGCAATGTCCTTAGCTTGAAGAGTGTTAGAAAGCACTATATTCTGGAGGGTGATTGGCATGCAGCATGGACAACCAGCATCCTGGAAGCTCTAAACATAGGTCTATGTTAAACTTGTTGTTGTCAGGCGTCATCTGTATGTGTAGAGCTGCTTCCTTGATCTTCAACTCATGATTCTTACTGGCTCTGTCTACAATTCTTACCTCTTCCTATTTAATGGGGTGACGCTGAAGGCTTCAGCCATTGCTGAACATGCTTGGCAGTATTGGCTATAATGCAATGACAATAACTGTAGAACAGTTTATCTCTTATTATCAATTTCTGACCCTTCAAAAGTCTGGAAAAAAGCAAAGGGGAAATGTGAAAAAATCTTAGGTCCCCAGGATTGAACCCAGGGCCAGTGCTCTAACCACCAGAGGCTGATCTAGGATTTTTAGCCACCAGTGCTCTAACCACTGAGCTACGACAACCATCGACTTCCAAGATTCTCACATTTTTCCAGTGGTCAGAGCACTGGTGGCTAAAGCCAGTGGCCCTGGGTTCGAATCCCAGCGACAACTAAGATATTTCACATTTTTCCTTTGCTTTTATCCAGACCCCTTTAGGTGAGAAAGTGTCAATCTGGTTTAGCTCTTGTTGACAAAGCTTTTTTTTTTCCAAAAGTATAAATGGTAACTGAAAAAAATTCCTGATAGATAAAATGTGAACACGTTACTGTATTAAATATTAATAATTTCTTAAGCATGACTTTTTCATTCACACATCTAGAACAACTGGTGGTTTTGAAAGAAAATACTATGTAGGCCTAGTTTCTTGAATATGTCCTCAGTTAAGAAACAAAAATATTTGCAGCCAAGAAGCAGATCATCATAATAAATTAGCTGACTTCTTTACTATACCATAGGTCAGAAAAATATTAAAATCAGTAATACCTCCATGTGCATCAATTCAGCATGTTTGCATTCCTGGAGTCTTGCTTTGAATTAGACAAAACAGCCATTTTTTGTTGGCTTCAAAATGTCAGACTGCTTGACATATGAACTGAAGGCTCTGGTCTTGGAAAATCAATGTAGCTTTTCAGTAGACTGTTTATGTTGTAATAGATCAAAGCATGTTGTTCTTCTTTGATGTTATAGATGAAGAATCTTCAGGCGCTCTTTGGATTCACAACATTACTTTACCTGCTGATTCAAATTTAGTTTAGCAAAAAAAAGTTGGAATAGTAATCAATTACACCATCAGTAGCTAGACTAGTGGTATTACCTACCATTCATTCAAACACAGATATTGACTTCATGAAGGTCAATGTCTCTATAATTACAGAACTTGGGATCACAGACTCAGAAAGAAAGGCCTGCACTTCAATTTTTCATATTATATTGGGGGAGAGTTTAGCATGGAGGCATATCCATCTGAAATAGACATTCCAAAATGTTTAGAACGAACTTTAAGTTCCAATTGACTTGAGGTCTGATAGTCTCCTCACCAGTGAGTGACAGGAGTTAACAGCAATGTCCTTAGCTTGAAGAGTGTTATCCAGCATCTAAGATGCTGGTTAACACTCTTCAAGTCAATCACTGTCACATATACCTGCAGGAATGGTGCACACAAGTAAAATAAGCAGCCAGCATCTAGGAAACTCCAAGCTAAGCCTCTATGGAATTATAATTGTGACCGTCTACGGGAAAACCGGGCACAACGCGGTGTGCGTAATTTCGAGAAAAGATCGATCGATTTCTTAAAAATGTATTGTTTCAAGCCTACGGAAGGGAACGGGTCTATTATAGCAGGAACGACTAAAGCTGCGACGATAAAACTTGGAGAGCTCAATATCTGGACGCCGGCAACTCCGTAAGTGCAAAAAAAAAAAATTCGAAGGTGCCGCGTTGTGCCTGGTTTTCATATAGACGGTCACAATTTATGATGTTACCACTATATTGAAGGTCTTGAGTTCATAATTATGCTTTTGTTTTTAATTTATTATCTTACAGTATTATCATGCCAATATCAAACAAATGTTTACTAGTTATAACATAATCACAACAAACTTCTGATATAATGCTTTCAATAGTGGACCTTGTTTGACATCAAAAGTTGCTATATAAAACTTATACTTTATCCATTTGATTAAATAAGAAACAACTGACATAATACGATTATTCAAAGGAGTCTAGTAAGTAACATTTGTAAGTGAGGACTGGGGATAGTTTTAGAGACAGTTATGTAACCATGTAAGTTTCCATGACTGACTCGGAGTAATGTAGACAGCAGTGGTGAAAGAAATAATGAGCTTTAATTTATATTTTAAACATACATTATGAGCACTCAAATGTCACACTACAATTACACACCAGAAAAAGTTCTCAATTTGCATGTATTAGTTGTATTTTTTTACTATACTTTAATCTGTGTTATTATTGTTTGTTTAAATAACATGGCATATATATTAAACTATATGACAATGCATACCTTGTTTGAGCTAACTGTAATAAACTTGCATAATTTATTTGTATTCACAAGTTGGGAAATGGTAGCCTGAAACATGGTCAGGCTGAAAATGAATTCAATAATTCATGTAAACAAGTTTTTTTCCAAACATTATACAAATACATCATTCACTTTCTATATTAGACTATGTAGTAAAGTGCAGGTGACATTAAGTACTTTCTGAGATTGTTTCGGTTCCTAAAGCACACCTTTTTTGTTATTATGCTTACTATAATATTGTGCTTAATATTACTGTCTTCTTCCGTCTCAGGTAAGGTAAAATTTAAAACTGATTGCGACTATATTTGTTTCATTTTGTCTTTAGGTACATTACTGTATCAGATGAATGAGACAAACTTTTTCTGTCCCTCTGAGGATGTAGCATTTTGGTGCTCGGGCCCTGACAATTTAGATTGGATGATTAACATTCCCAATGGATTTTCTTTTAGCACTTATTTTGACCGTCGATTCAACAGGCTAGGGCAAATACGACAAGAACATCTTGAAATCACAACAGTATTTGTATCAGTCGAGTTTATTAATTCATCTCACATCGGATCTATTGCCCGTTTCAATAATGCTGCATTGGTAAACGGGACTTTAATAAGGTGTGATCAGGAAAATATTTTGTTTAAACCTATTTTCGCAGGTAAGTCACCAATAAACCTGTAAATTGATCACTTGATGCACTTGTACATAAGTTACAGACTGCAGTATTTACCATTCTTTTATCAAATTATTACAACTTAACTGAAGCAATCTGGGTTGCATTTAAAAATGTAAACTGGCAAATTTTTGAAAGAATCAGACATTCCTGTTACAATAGCAAAATTCTTCAAAATCCACATTTACTCTTCTTCCACTGTGCAGGTTAGAAGCATGCTAAGGCATTCAGAGCTACTAGATTACCTGATTTTGTTTTTTTTATTTTCAGTATAGTAAGAAATCATAATATGGTGGCAATATTCTGCTTTCATTTGTACGCATGACTAAGTTTTTTTTCACTGGGCCAAAATGTCTACTTCTCGGACCTGGACTATCTAGTTATTATTATTGTTCAGCATAATTTTATCAGTAAAGTTTATACATTGTTTTCAGTAGCTTCCAGCTGTGTACAATATTGTTAACTGCTTTAAATTTTGTGTTAATATTCCTTGTCATTATGACAATAAAGAATATACCTTGAAGAATTTTATAGCTTAATTAACTCTTTGCTGTTAGTCTAATGCACCACCATAACAGACACTTACCATTGAAAAGCATTAAAATTTTGATATTATATTATTTGCACCAAAAGAGAAAAATCCTGAGCTTGATTTGTTGTTACTTTTAGGCTCCTTCATTGACCCTCCAGTCCTTTCTCTTCTTCAATTTGGAGCATCTCATTTGTTCGTTGTCTCGTGGAGTTCACCAATACCAAGCACACTTCTCAATTACTACAATATTGTAATTGTGCCAGCACAACCGAATGCAATAAATAATATCACTACTAATGATGTCTCAGTGATTCTTAGATTAAACAATCAAAGTTTGTACAATATAACAGTTGGTGCTACTGTTTGTTCAAATTTGGTGCTCAGCATGATATTTACTGCAGGTAGCTCAAAGTTTCCTTTTTATTATGCTGTATTATATAGCTCTTTTATTTATAGGAAAATGCCCTTTCTTGATGATCCACTCTGCTCAAATAAGCTACATTATTTCCATTGATGGATCTGTAGTTGCAAATATTACATGTTTGAGTGGTACAACATTTATATTACAGTGTACCAATAACATATGGAACAATTACACTTCTAGTATGTGTGATAAACTACTTTCAACTGGTAAATTGAAAAGATTAAATTTTATTTGTACTTTGAAATGATAATCATTGATTAGGTGCAGCAGTGAAGGATAATGTCTCCCACAGTTCTCTAGATTTTGAGGTATGTATTTAATAATAATCCATTTAAATTGTTCAATATGCAGCTTATATAATAATTGTATATGCAAGTGCTTAATGAAAATTTGTAGATATGAAAAATACTACTTTGAAACTTTCAAAACTGCTTAAAAGCCAATCCAATTCTTATTTTCAGGCAAACTAAAAGGCAAATTTATTCATTAAATTATATGATATAGTTAATCACTATTGTTAGTTTCAGTGTAAATTATTTTTATTTACTCAGTACGCATCACATATGTACACAACTAACCATGATTTAGTCAAACTATACATGGAATAGAGCATTCTATGTACAAATAAGTAATCAATAATCACTTAAAAACATGCTAAATGCTAAAATCACTTCTTTAAATAACAGCTTGGTGCCAATTGACCAGCAGATTCTCATGTTTTTATTGATTAAGTACACAGTTTATGCTTGCAACCTTCAGTTATTAAAAATCACATAATTTTCATAGTTGTGTTATGAATATTCTTCACTTTTCAGACAAATTAACATTATGTTTAATAGACAGGACATTCTTGTGCTGAAGTTTGAAATAACTATAGATAGATTGATTTAGAGCCATTTTATATAAAATTATTTATTGTTTCCTTTGCGCATTGAGAATCATTAAACTAAAACAATTTTGATCAACACCAAATGATTTATTAAAGAACATGCTAAAAGTTTAAGTACATTAGCTCTGAATTGTTGTGCAAGATAATTTTATTGATATAATGTAGTACATAAGTAAGTTCTATTCTTATTGTATCCACAAATATTGATAACTGCACCACTAGCATATAATTTAACTTGTGCGATTACAGACATTTCGACAGCCATGCAGATGTCACCGTCACAGAATAGTACAAAACACAAAATAATAAATAAGTGAAAGTGTCTAGGAAAATAAACAAAAGTAAACATGTTTGTGCCAGAGGGTGATTTCAAAAGAAAATGTCTTGGGGATTGTTATGTTAGCTGTTAACGCTTATGCTGTTTTTCTGAAATTCCTGATAAGTAAATCATAGTCAGTTGCTAGAAAACTTGTCCATGTTCATTCTAAAATCCAGCATATTAATGAACCAGGATTTCAAGTCACAACTTTACAATTTCTTTTGTAAATAGGTAAACCTCACTATTCTTCTTATTAATGTTGGTGTGACCACTGTTAATTGCATGCTGCTCTGCAACTGTCTCATTTGGACTTTCTGCTGGTTATCACTTGAATTTAGGTATACAGTTTTTGACTTAAATACATTAGCATTAAGAAGGCATTTATAATATTGAAGGTTTGCAGACCTTGGCCTCAAAAGAAATGAACTAACTGACTGAGGTTGAAAGAAATGATTACATGGCAACAAAATAAAACTAACTAACTAAATCAAAATATTCCGCTGCTCTCATTCACACATGCCACATAAATTTTTTTGTTACAGTCATTGTTAAGACCCTAGGTGGTTTGAAGTGAATATTAATACATGTTTCTCACTATTAAACAGTTAACTAATGTTATCAAACATTTTCAGTGTGTACCTTGCAGCTTAGTCATTATGAACTTTAACTTTTTTAAAGTATGATGATGTTATTTGGCTGGTTTCTGATAGTTTGTAATGGGTTTCTGCAGAACCATCTGAACCCTGGATACAAATTTATATTTATGCTTTGTTGTTGATTTTTTTAATAGAGGGTGTTTGAATATATATTTATATATGTAATATTAAATATAATATATATAATATATATATAATCATTACCATAGTAGTTATAGCAACCAGAGCATGGCCTAGCTTACCAGGGTTTTTACAGCTTCCTTACTCTAGTGGAGCCTACTTCAATGAAGTTTATTACACTCCTCAAGTGTGATATGGCTCACTCTCTGGCTTTATTTTCACTCACCTCTGGCTGTGAAAATATATTAGCCTGCTCTTAAAATATTCTGCCATATCACAATCTGAGGAGTAAGTACTATATTATAATATTATATTATTATTATTATAGAAGGCAACAAGAAATCTCAACACACCTATCATTGCTGGGCTAAGTGGTGCTGCAATAGTTGTCGTAGTGCTCACGAGTTCAATATCATTCATATTTGGATACCTCTTTCATTTTAAGTGCAAGACTAAAGAATTGATGAATCAGGCATCAAATACAAATCAGCTGTATGAGGAGATCCGTCCTGCCAAGATGAAAATTGATTTTAATCTTACAGAAAATTCAGCTTATGGAAAAGTACCTACATAATTTTAATTACAATGAAATTGTATGTAATACAGCAGAAAATTTATGTGATAGTAAATGAATTGTTTTTTCTGTTATATACAAGTATTAAATTTTATAATGTGTGTTATTGCTACAAATATTTGGACCTAATGTTTACAAATTGTATTTTATAACAATTAATTTTTACAGAATAATAATGCTTTTAACTTTTATAATTCTGTATGATTTACTATAATGTCCCTAATAAAGGATATTACTAAGCTCGATTGTTTTCGAAAGATTGTAAGTTTACCCTAACAAGTTTAGGAGTGATAGTATACAGGTTTGATGATATGTTTATAATTAACCTTAATTGTGCATGCACAATAGGGTTATAGTACTTGGTTTGTCTGTCAGTCAGTCAGTCAGTCAGTCAGTCATTTATTATGTCTCACAACAATAAACGGATCTCGAAAATGGCGGCCTTTGAAGGCTGAAAGGAGCATCAAAATGATGTAATGGACATTTTAAGTACCTTGCAATGTGCCAAAATAAGCAACTGCAGAATTAGGAAGCCAAGAAAAAATGGCTTACTGTCCAAGTTGACATCAGTGGTTCCTTCAGACTTGTGAACAAATTTTTTTATAAATATTTAAAGATAAGAAAGAAAAAGTTTACTTGTTCAAAATGTAACCAGCAAGTAATGTAACTATAACTCACTATTGGAACATAATCATGATTAATATTGTGTAATGGAACCATGCTAGTTATTACAATCATTAATTCTTGTCATACTTACTATTATTAAATTATGATGTTTATAGCTAGCTAAAACTAAAGAGAAATAGCTAGAATTATACAAAGATTTAGCCATATTGGTTATAGTTAGCTACCATTTAAGAACAAACTATAAATGTAATGACTTATTGATGGAGGGCATGTTAAGCACTATTTTGCTTCCTTACAATGTCATTATCATAATCAATTTATAAGTTTTACAGCTTTTGCTTTTTTTATGGCTGTAATCGGCTAGCAATAATTGTTTTAAAGTTTCAAGGAGAGCAAGTTAAGTACAATTTGTTTCTTTGCAATAGCATTATCATATAGATTTAACTATACGTTTCATAGCTTTTGCTTTTATGGCAGTAATCAGCTAGCAATTTGTTTTAAAGTATAAGGGGTCCCCAAATTGCTAGGGGGCCAAGTTTTATAGATTTTACTTTTTTAGGGGAAAGTAGCTAATCTGGGTAGCAATTTGTTTGAAAGTAACAAGGAGAGCAGGCTAAGCACAATTGTGTTTATTTTGTAACAGCCCATTATCTAATATATTTAACTATAGCTTTTGTTATTTTTATGGCAGTAATCAGCTGCAATTTTTGTAACATAATATAGGGGGTCCACAACATACCTCTAGTGATACTAGTCTGGCTAGCCAAACCCTTTACCGAACCGCTATCGCTCTAATGGAGCAAACCCCGGATGCGTAGCTGCTTCCGTTCAAACGTTAATTAACTTTTTTTCCGCCATCTCAACTTGGATATACTATAGCTAGTCTTTCATCCTGTCTTGAATGTATCCTCTCCTATGAATGTGTCTGTAAGTGAATGGTAGCATCTCGAGGGAAATGTCCTCAGATAATCTCGCGCGGCCGACCCTTTCCCTTTTATAATCCGCTCGTGCGGGGGAGGGAAAGGAAAGCTTGTACATCGTTTTGTGCTAAAGGAATGCAATAATAACCTAACTGGGCGTTGCGGTCGTCAAATATTACACTCGCACGAAAGTATTACAGGGATTCCTAGGTTTTAAGATGGCTTTGAGGTACTGCTTTTGCTGTGGTTATATTAGTTAATTACATGAGTGCCGCAGGCATGAGCCTAAATACGTCCAATCAGACAGGTTATATTCTGCAGTATCCAATGAATATTAATATATTATGTACTGTTCATGCTTGAATACAATAGTAACGAGTTTCTTGTGTAATAAACACTTGTATAACCTGGGGGGGGGGGGGGGGGGGGGGGGGGGGGGGGGGGGGGTGATAACCCAACATGATATCTATGACAGCATGGTGATATAGGAAAATAATACCTTAAGACACATCCTGCAGTATTGTGTTTGTGTTCTTTCCCTGTTGTTACTTGAGGAAATACAATATAAGAATCTCGCAGCATTTACAAAGCTTACCAAATTGAATGTGAAGAGTTAGAGAATGAATGAAATTCTTAATTCCTTTTTGCTTGTTGCTTGTACCTATCTGTCAAGGTAAGCAGACAATTCTAGTAAGAATTCAGAGTATAGCTATATTACATTTGGTAAATTCTGAGCTTATATTACACGCCTGGGCAATAATTTTTTGTGTTAACTATACAGTATGTAACTTTCCTGAAATTTTTGTGCTGATAGTATCATCATACCCACTTGATATGCAGAGAAAAAACTTAATTTTGCATCAATAAGCATTGCACTGTTGTTCTTTGATGCACAAGCTTCACTAAAACGAGATTTTCAGTTTTACACTTCAGAGTAACTGCATTCATGCACTTAACACTAATCTCTGCTTGGTCTGAGGTAACTTTATGTTTTACCAATACAGAAAACTATGTGGATATAATTATATACCCCATGGAATTATGAATACACATCGTACTTGTCATTCCTTTCTTTTTGCCATAACCTTTATTTAGGGGAGACAACACAGATAACGCTTGTAAATTGTCAAACGTACCCTAAAAATGAATATTCCTTCCTCTCAATTTTGAAAGTGAAAGAAGATTCACAATTATAAACAATTATTGTTATTAAAATAAAAATTAAAACAGCTGTATAATGCAGGAAACACCTTATATGCATCATACTACTACAAATTTTATTACAGGAAATCAGTGTGATCTGACAGATTCATTGAATGGGCATGTTAATTATAGCGACAACACTGCTACACATTCATGTGATCCATGGTAGGAAATGAACGTTGAACATTCACTGAAGATAAAATATGGACAGGATATAGACCTATATGTAGTAAGAAAGAACACTTAGGAAAAATTATTTAGGAATAAATGTTATGCTATTAAATTATTATTATTAATGGTTATTCTAGCTCTACTTTGTGATTATAGTATGTCCCAACTGAGTACACAAGACCACCTTTGTGGAAACAGAAGAATGCACCTGCCGGAATTATTAATGCATACAAGTGTCATGTCTTAGGTGTGTTGAAGTTGGCACAACATAATGAAGAAAAGCCTTTTTTCCTTGGCTATTCAATGTATGCCTGGTTATTTTTCCTTTACTTTTTCCATATCCCTTTAGGTGAGAAAGTGTCAATCTACTCACATTCTTGTACATTAGTTACTTCAAACCTCCTTTTACAACCTTCCACCAAATATACCCTGGCTGGCTGTATTTAATCATTTATAAAATAAAATAAAAACAGACACTTTTCTCTTTTTGTTTTTGTTTCCATTGATGACCATCAGAAGTACCTACTGTAATTCTGAAAAGTATCCAGTAAACAAATACCACATCAGCTATGCCCAAGGTAAAAGCAATGACTCATTTCTTTAATGACACATTCTAAATGTCAGAGTGTTTTCAACTTATTGCCTAATATAATTGCCCATGTTGTTATGATGCTAGTCTCATTTTGTACACTCTAAAGCAGTAGATTACCTATGACATTCCTAAAGATTGAAAAAATGTATTGCATAACTCTGTGTTTAGACAAAAATGTAATATGGACTAATATTCTTTCCTCTAAAGTTTTGGAGAGAATAAAATATAATAGAGTATTTTATTATATCAAACTGTCAATTTTGAATTTTTTAACAGTTACTCTATTATGCAACAACTTCTGATATTGTTTATATTTTTCCACTCAAATAACTAGTCTTAATAGTTTAAATGTACAAATAACCTCTCAGCCACTCTACAGTGGCCATCATCTGCACTGAATGTTTATATGATACCAAAACTAAATAATGACCACAAGATATGATTTGGCTTAAGCATTAAAATTTTAAAACTTAGCGGATTTAAAGTTGCCCAAAAATATGGAAGCTGAAAGTCACAGTTGTTCTAAGCAAGAACAGTCACTTGCCCATGATGATTCTCAAATCACTTTCTTTTTCATTCGGTGATTACATAGCAAAAGTTAACAGTCAGAACTGCACTTCTTCAATAAAAAAAAGCAGTGACTTAGGATTAACACCATGCAAAAAATATGTTATACTTATGTGAAACCACGTATGTATAACAAAGTTATACTAGTAGTATACATACCCTATGTAATCTTGATGTTTACTTGTGGAGTATAACAGAAGTATACTCCACTTTAGACAGCCAAATGTTTTAACCTGGTGTGTATACTAAATGATGCTCAAGTCCAATATTTTCCCCTGACGTGTATAGCAACTAAATGATGCTGTTCATTATCACTTTGTTTTAATTAATTCATTAAGTACTGAGAGTGTTCCTGTTAGCTCTCTGCTAACTTTAAATAGCTTAGTTATAATAATGTAAGATATTCCAATGCAAATATTAGTATCTTTTGAGATTACCATACACAAGAAGAGACTTAAAAAGCTTTATGAACCTGAACTTTAATTTAATGTTTGTTGCTTACTATTTGCTTTACCAAGCAAAGTGTACAAACACAGTAGACTAAGTAACACCTGAGGTATACTAGGCATCTACTGGAGTTTACTGAAGTGGTAAGTTCACAGATAGTATATCACTACTATTTGGAGTTTATAAATGTAAAATGCAGGATGTAGCTATACACTGTCATGTATATGGCTATATATAATACATACATGTAAAATGCAGGATGTAGCTATACACTGTCATGTATATATAATACATACATTTGTTTATTTATTTTCGTTCTCATTTATTTATTCTCATTCATTCATTCTCATTTAATCCTTTATTTAATTGCTTCACAGCTTATGCATGGCGCATTAAATAAATTAAACAAGCAATTTTTTCAAGTATATAAATCAAAACTCAGAATGTAGTTCGATACACAGATAATAAGCATTATAACAATAATAGTAATAATAATAATAATAATAATAATAATAATAATATAATAATGTCAATTAAAAGGTAATGGGTGAGTTGGCACAACTAAAAACGGCTAGTAGTACATGGTTCAGAGACACGCATCTGTCTAGTGCCATAAGAAGGGTAATAATTGATGGGCCTGTATCTCCCTAGCACTCAACTTCATTAAAATTTGACATACCTAGTAATTACTGTAACAATAATAAATAATTTGGTTGATCACATAAAAAAAAGGACCTCCACACTGATAGCTAGCTATAGCTATTCCTTTTTTTTTTTACTTTTTTGAAATTTTCCCAATGAGTTAGCCAGAGGATAAACTTGTGACCCAGCTATGAAGTTTAACTGAACAGATTACTTCTCATCTATTTGAAGGTTTATTTTCAACTACACAGTAACTTCGTACCCCGAAAACCCTTTACCATTAGAGTAATAGAGTAAAAACCCTTTACCATAAGAGTATTAGTAAAGACTGGAAATGGTCGTCCAAATCATTGTCAAAGGTTGCATGCTGTAATGATTAGTTGGGGAAAGACCTTTTACCAATCCTGATATGCTACCCGCGGGGGAAACGATCAGGGATGGTAAAGGGTTCGGCTCCGCCAGATTGTTATACCAATGTGTCATGGACTGGACTAGAGTGGAACTTGCGCTATGGTGTACACGGGCTTCAAGTCTAGGTGAGTAGTTTCGTGGCCTGAAAGCTGAACTGAATTCTCTTTCGCCAGATATACTGTAAATCTCTGAATTTGCTGTCTGTAGTCACTATAGGTGTCATTTTAATTTTAGCTACACAGCAAACATCATAAAACTAATTTTTTAGTTCTTGTGTGAGAAGATGTAGATGCATGTTGGAGTTGGAATGTTAACAGCCTAAATTTCATAGGCTCCAACTGTCCCAGAATCTGCAGGACAGACTTGAATTTTTACCTTAGTCCTAGGTCCTCATTTATAAAGTATGACATTGCTCACCTTCACTACTAAGAGCAAGTAAACAACGGCATGATTATTTTTTTCTTCTGGTATAAGGTCACATTCAATCTACGGTTTCATTTTGTCCTGGTCACATTCCATCTACGGTTTCATTTTGTCCTGCAAAAAAATTACAGATCAACATCCAAGTTTGAAGCAGGCCACCAATATTTCATTGATTTTCAATTCTAAGCAATACAATGGCTACAGCAACGGCATTATCACTGCTGCAGTAATCTTCTCAATTACAGAAAATTCACTATACCAGTTTTAGCTACAACCAGATTGCTACAAGAAAGTACTTGCACAGCTAGAAATTTGCATGTAATAATTTAGAAAAAAAAACAGGGTGGGTGGGGACGAGGGGAATTGATTTGTTATGATTTTTTTTTTTTCAATTTGTATGTATCTCTTTGGCCATGGCAGTGAATTATTCAGTACTCATCAACAAACTCTGTGCTCAAAGATGCTACCATTAGCTATAAATCACAGCTACAGTAAAAGCTTAAGCATTAGAGTTAACTTTTGTCTATGGCGTCATTCTAATTAATGCTTTCTGGAATACCATTGTGACAATGATTTGTTGTGTTTTAACTGAAAATAAGAATCAGTGCGTGACTTAACATTTGTATTTTTTTTTTTGGTTGATGTGGTGGCGAGGATAGCAACTTTCAGTGTAACAGTGTGCAATGTATCTTTTGCCAGGTAAAGGGTTCGGCTCCGCCAGACTGTTATACCAATGTGTTATAGGACTGAACTAGAGTGGAAGCTTGCGCTATGGTCATGTACGCGGGCTTCAAAGTCTAGGTAAGTAGTGTCCTGAAAACTGAATTCTCTTTTGCCAGATACACTGTAAATCTCTGAACTTGCTGTCAGTAGTAACTAAAGGTGTCATTTTAATTTACACAGCAAACATCATAAAACTGTGTTTAACCCTTTCGTTCCGGATCCCGCTTTGAAGCGGGTGAAGACCGATTGACTTCTCCGAATTTTTAAAAATAGTTACTTTATAGCTAGAACCTTCAGATTGCATACACAGGTGCCCAATGCATTGGAGAAGCATCTAAAATAGCTTTCAGCCAGGACTGCTTCGACAGTACCTCACAGCAGTTGCGTTTATTTCTTCCTCGGCAAAAAAAAAAAACATCGGTTCTCCGTCGAATTTTAAAAAAAGTTACCGTCTTCACAGCAGCTTCATTTATGGATCCAGTCATCTCCAGAGCTTTGTAGAAGCAGCAAAAAATTGCTTGAGCTCAGTAGCCTTCCATAACACATTGAAACAACCGCTTCTTTGCCGACCAAGACTTTGCGGTTTGACTTACTGTCTTCTCCATTTTTTATAAAATCGCCAGTTCAACTGGGGACCTCCCTATTACGTACAGTCTTAGGTAATGCTTATTACATCATAGGAAAAAAGTGAGCGTGTCGTGTGACCCCGGTAACTATGCAAAAAAAAATTTTTTTCAAAGTCATTTTTTGGAAGATGGCGTCTAGAAATTACAATGCGGTGCAAGTTTTAGACTTGCTTGATGCTGACTCTAGCGACTCAGGATCAAGCGGAGAGAAGGGAGACGACATCTAGGGCTATAGGAGGCCCTGTATCAGGGTTGGTGGACCAGACCCCGTCAACTCTGATACTTGAAAATGGGAGTCAAGAAGATGATCGAGGTAAGCTTGTCTTTCTCTTGTCTTTCTCTTGAAAAATAGCCAGCTTCTGTTGTGGAAAGGACTTATTTATAGCTATATTGAGATAGAGTAAGCTGTTTAGCTATAATATATATATATATTTCATTGAGTTTTGAGATTTGAAAGTGGCTTGTGGTTTTTTGAACAAATTCAAATTTTCAAAAAAAATTAAAAAAGTTTTTACCACATATACTACTAGGACCAGATGTAAATGCAGTCACCGACCCCGATTACGCAGATGAGGCGACAGGAGCAGAGTCTTCCAGTCATGAAGGAGAGGATACCAGACCTGAGTCTTCCAATGATGAAACACGAATAGGCAGCAGGTTCCAGTGATGAGGAAGAGGAAGTGGCTCCTCCTGCTCCGAGTTGTGGACGTCCTCGCGGTCGGAGAAGGCGGGAATCGAAGAACAAGAGTCGGGTGGATGAGGTAGGGGGAGAGTGGAAGAAAGATGACAACACACCCATTGATATTCCATAATCTTTTGTGTGATGGACCACAAACTTTGATATTTGTGGCTGCCCCCCCCCCTGAACATCCCAAAAGTTGTAATATGTATTGTTATTGTCGTTGTCGTTGTCTGTGTTTTTGTGGTGTTGTAGTGGAGCTTCACACTCGATGTATATGTGTGTGCGTGGAGTTGAAATGTTATTCTGGTGCTTCCAGATCTAACCGGGGAGGGAACGAACTCGGGGGGGGGAGGGGGGGTCTTTTCCAATCGGGGGGCTACTATGCCCATGTAAGTTGAATTTCATGTGTGTGTGTATGTGTACACCAGTCAATTTATATTATATATTTATTTTTATGATCTGTATTCACCTGTATCTTCTTTTTTCTAGTGTGTGTGTGTATGTGTGTGTGTGCATTTGTGGAATGAGAGAGAGCAACCGTGGACAAACAGTATGTGGCGCTTCCGTATACAACCTGGGAGGGAACTCTGGATCTTTTTGGATCGTGACTACTATGCCCATGTAAGTTGAATTTCATGTGTGTGTGTGTGTACACCAGTCAATTTATGTATAATAAATTATACATTTATTTTTATGATCTGTATTCACCTGTAGCTTCTTTCTTCTTGTGTGTGTGTGTGTATGTGTGTGCGTGCATTGGTGGAAAGAGAGAGAGAGCAACCATGAACAAACCGTATGTGGCGCTTCCGGATCCAACCTGAGAGAGAACGAACTCGGGGGGTCTTTTTCGGTCTGTGACATCATCCATGCCGGGTAAGTTGAATTTCATTTCAACTTACTGATATTTGGGTGTCCAGCTAGGGCTGGGGGGGTTATGGTACAAGAATGTCAGTGAAAAGTAATGACGGGGGAGGGGGGGTTATGGTACAAGAATGTCAGTGAAAAGTAATGACGGGGGAGGGGGGGTTATGGTACAAGAATGTCAGTGAAAAGTAATGACGGGGGAGGGGGGGTTATGGTACAAGAATGTCAGTGAAAAGTAATGACGGGGGAGGGGGGGTTATGGTACAAGAATGTCAGTGAAAAGTAATGACGGGGGAGGGGAGGTTATGGTACAAGAATGTCGGTGAAAAGTAATGACGGGGGAGGGGGGGGCAATTCAGCGAGGCCAGCTGTTATGTTACAAATATCATTGTTGTCTTGTGTTTTTTTGGTATTGTATGGAGGTTCCGGATCCTATGGGAGGGATCGTTCAGTCTGTGCCACCATCCATGCCGGGTAAGTTGAATTCCACGTGTGTGCTTGTACTGCTTTTCATTTTCAAATTACACTTTCTCAATACAACGATTGTTTCTCTCATGTACAGTGTGGAGTATAAATACCAGGGTTCATACAGTGGGAGGCTAGCGCTGGGTTCCCCCCTAGAATTTTGGGAGTTGAATAGAAATGAACATTTAGGAAGCATTTATTTTTAGTCTGATATTGTATCCCATTATGTTCCAATCATAACTAGGCCATTTAGTGCATAGGACCGAACACTGATCATCAGTGTGAAGTATAGACTCGTATGCAAAGATTTGCATCAAAGTAGTGTAGGTTCCAAAAAATGGGTGTGGCGAAGTACACTCGGAGCCCCACCCCAAACAAAAATCCTGTATGAAACCGCATACAATAAATCATAAAGTTGCAATTATATAGGATCATTAATAATTTGTTGTTTGTATTACAAATATCTTTGTTGTTTGTGTTTTTGTGTATATGAAATTGTTTTGTAGTGGAGCTCGACGTCCGATGGCATACGTTCCCTGTGGACACTCATAGATGTCTCCTACATGATCACAATCAGCACCACACACAACAAACAACATATTTTATTGTTGAACTAATATAATATTGGTATATAATGCATCAAACAATATTATTTCTATTTTATTTTATTTTTTTATTGATGGGAAAAGTGGATTTTTGGGGGGAAAATTTTTTTTTTTTTTGAAATATTAGTAGATGGCTTAAATATTATTCAATTTTCTCAATCAAAAAATGAGGGGAATCCCAAACTCTTGGTCTATTTAGTGATATATGGTTGCTATGGGGTTTTCCCAGCCAGCATCGAGTTAAAAAAATAAAACGGCAATGCTCTACTCCGCGGTAGAAAATTAGATTTTTCCGCGCGCGTCCAAACAATT
>WLWD01002948.1_pt1 | contig 60823 bp, 43 predicted proteins | sample 6712731 | NCBI WGS metagenome assembly WLWD01 (sample SAMN12718690, study PRJNA576275) | sponge metagenome | isolation source: marine sponge | host: Mycale hentscheli | place: New Zealand: South Island, Marlborough, Capsize Point | collected 2014-11-01 | reverse complement strand
AATAGTTACGTGCATTTCTTGTCAACAATTTCATTGTTTATTTTATTTTAAATCGTCATAACTCACAACTGAAGAAGGCTTACAAACTAAAACATTTTGTGATTTTTTAAATCTATTTTAATGCTACTAAACTAATATATATATTAATTACCAGGAAGTTATTAAAAGTAGCAATGAAACTCTTTGACATTATTTTTTTGTTCAAAATAATAATTTCAAAAATTAAATAAATGAACATCGCTCAATAGAACATAATGATGATGTTCAATTTAAATTAACTCGGTAGATATTATTATGTGTTTGAATTTCGAGTTACTTAAAACAAAACAACAACTTATTCTCAGTTTAAATAGTCAATTTTTTAAATTAAATCTTTTCACTAGAACAAACCAATGTAAGTCAACTAGTTTTTGTTCTGTGAAGTCTCTGACAGATATAAGCCAATAAATAATCCAATTATAATACATCTGATAACCTCTACATTTCACCTGTAGCAAATTTGGGACTACAATATGCTAAGTTTTAATTAGTTTGACTTCTCATATGTAGAGAAATACGTGATAGAACTCTTCAAATTCATATTAAATGTTCTTATTGTATTGATTTAACACCTAGATAAAGAAATTGAGAAAGCCTGTCAAGAAGCCATACAAAAACAGATATGTGTAGACTTATGTGTAGGACGAATGAATTTTGTTGGTCTTCCAAGATCTGGTAAAAGTTCAACTCTACATCGACTTCTTGGAGATTTTATAAACATTGATCAATTTAACATGAAAATTAATGAGCCAAGCACTGGAGTAGCTGAGAGAAGGCAGCTATTCATTCAGAGTATCAGTAAGTCATTTGGATTTGCACAACAGGGGCAATGGACCAAGAAGGACATTGTAGGTGAAACTTCAATTCTTAATGATGTTATACAAGAAGCTGTAGAAAGTAAGTAGTAATTGTACAAAACTTTAATGAACCTGCAGGCTTAAATATTTACACCTAAGGTTTATCATTGATAGTGCATACATGAATGATAAACCTTAAGTGATATAATAATGTGTTAAAATTCTGAAATGATATAACTTTATATAACAACAGGTAATAGTAATTTAACATAAATGAACTAAGTCAAATGAATGTTGACTAACTCTAAATTTAATGTTACAGATACACAACACTTATTGTCGTTAATAAATTGAAAGGAATGCTAATTGAATTTGATTGATCAATTTTTATGCAGATACCAAACCAAAATTCCAATTCAAACAAGATGTATCAGCAACTGAAGAAGCTATAGATGCCCAATCTTCAAATGATGCTAAGGAAGTGCTTTTAAATAAAACTGTAGAAGAAACAAGAACACCAGCTGAAACATCAGCAACTTCTGACGATGAGGACAAGTTAAAAGAATCACATGCCATCAATGTAGCTGAAATTTATCCTGCTTATATTGAAGCTGCAGCAGAACACAACGAAGAGAAAGTAAAGTATTTACTGAAAGACACTATATACTTGATAACAACTGATCATGGAGGCCAAACTGAATTTCTAGACCTCATGTCTCGCTTTCTAATGGGGGCTTCTTTACATCTTATTTTCAGTAGACTCACTGATTCCTGGGACTGTGTGTTTAAAATGTATTGCGCCAATGAAGATGGAGTTTCTACCGAGAAAGAAGACTCTATAGTAACTCTAGAAGAAGTTACCTTTCAAACTCTGGCTAGTGTAGCATGCATGAAGAATACGAGTGACAAATTGACCTCAAATCAAGCCTCTAACACTGCCTATGAGAAAGCCAACATAGTTACTAAAGCTATGTTTGTGGGAACATTTAGAGACAAGGTGTCTCTGTCACAATTTAAGAAACGAGATCAGATTCTTAGAAAAAAAATTGAGCAGACTGAATTTTACCACCAAGACATTGTCGAGTATGCCTCAGAAGAATTCCTGACATTAGCACTGGACAACAAGAAAGGAACTGTAGAGGAAATCAACAAAGCAGACAAACTTTTGAGAATTGCATTAAGAAGAATCTAGGTAAATTTCACATTCCTTGCTCCTGGTTGATGTTCAGCATTGTTCTGCGATCAAAAGGAAAGCGCACAATGACACTTGAAGAATGCAGTGAGATTGCAGAAAGTTTAAATATTGATTCATCAGACCTAACCAATGTCCTTTGGTTTCTTCATTATCGTGTTGGCACACTCCTGTACTATCCAGATGTGAAAGGATTTGAAACACATGGTCATTTGTGATGTCAAGGTTGGTAATACTCACTGTATTTTATCTTGCTTTTGATAATTAACAATTGGATATTAATTGAAGTGTTTATTAATGTAATTACTTATACCAGCACTTATAGTCACTAGTTATTTTAAAAAAATTGTCATGTTTTGTAGTACAGGTTTGATGTAGGTATAAATTGTAGTTATAAGTGAAAATATTAATCTTATTGGCGAGCGAGCGTAGCGAGCGAGACACTTACAGGGGTAACACAATCGAAAATTGGGGATGTTTGTTTATTGGCGAGCGAGCGAAGCGAGCGAGACAGTATTAGGGGTGGATAATGCAAAATCGGGTATATGTTATATATATGTATGTATGTATGGATGGTACGTATGCTCTTTAAACGCGCGCGCGGGGAACTTTTTTCTCCTAAAAACACGGCTATTTAGGCTTGACTCCAGTTTATTCTGAAGCTACAGCATTAAGCAAACCTTACTTTATACTTAAGCTCCAAAGTATGAGAAAATTCCTGCTAAAACGCTTGTTTTCAAGACACAAAAAGTTGATTCGACAGGTTACTATGGCATTGAAGACCCTTTTCCAGACTTAATTTCAAAACTTCGCCGTTTTATGGGGGGGGATACGGAGTGCCGGTTGTTGGTTGTAAAGAGCCGTTGGTAGTCAGAATGCCGTAGTATTAATGCTATGGAAGCTACTACTTCTCGAGGGAAGCTGAGATAAGTAGCAATTCCATATTTGTTAGCTAAATATGCAAAATTAACTCTGGCCTTTCTTTTTTGTACCTAAGAGCTAGTCAACAGTGACTGGTAAATTTAAATAGTCAGATTGGCTCAAATTTGGTACTACAAAAGTTACCACTGCTCAAGAAAATGAGGTAAGAAAGTAATTTTGTATTTGTGTGCTAAAATTGATTGTCTTTTGTTTTTGGAGGTGAGAGCTTGTTGTCAAGAATTCAAGGTAATTCAGATGGTCAAAGTAACTTCAATTTGATACTACAGAAGTTATCAATACTCAAGAATGATGTAAGTAGTAATTCCATATTTGTTGGCTAAAATTACAAATAATAACACTGGTTTATTTTTTATCGTAGCTGAGAGCTTGTTCAAGAGTTACTGGTGATTGAGATTATCAGAATGGTTGATGTTTGATACTACAAAAGTTACCATTAATAAGGTAAGAGAGTGATTTTGTATTTGTTTGCTGAAATCAAATGTCATAACTGCTATTATAGTGTTTGCATGAAGTAAGCTAAAACATAGTAACATTTTATGTTACCTAACTATCAGGCTCGCTCGCCATTTGTGCTCAAGCACACCACTAGTAACTATAACATATATATATGTATGTATACGTACGTCAAAATATTTCGCCCGCGCTTCTAATTACGTAAGTTAGGTAAAGCGTTCACAGTTCCAGTATTTTTCAATTAACTGGCGCGGAGAATCCTTTGTTTCAACCAAAAAATTTATAGCTACTCTCTTCTTGAAACAATTGTGAAGTCTTTGTCAAGTTTCGCTTCTTTGCCACTGCTTTCGAAGTTTATTCAGGTAATTCTGTTAGTTTAGTCTGGGATCAGAGACTTTAGATTCTCTGATGATGGAAAGGGTTACACTGTGCACTGTAATTTCTGTCTTATTTTTCTGTAAAAAGAGTCTGTTCGCTCGCCATGCATTTGCGCTATTCGAGCGCACCACTAGTTTAGATATATGTATGGACGTATGTATGTCATGTTGTACTTTGACCCTCCGTATTTTTGTGTTCGCTCCGCGTTCGACCCCGTCCCAAACTTCACTAAACAGAATCCTCCGGTTTAGCGACCATTACCCGTATCACCTTAGAAATTGTATTGTTTACGGCCTTGAATTGCGGGTGCAGTTAAAACTCAAAATCTAATGGAAGCTCTATTTCTATTCGAGTTAGTGGCGGTAGTAAATTAATGTGCTATTTGTCACAGTTATAAGACCTACTCAACAGTATTTATACTTAAAAATGCATTGTCCACTAGACGAACCACGAAGGTAAGTCTTGCGTAGGTATGTTCAGTTGTGTGAAAGTATTGTGCGTTACAACTATTGTTGCTTCTTTTTCAATTCAAACAGTTGAGGGGAGTGGTTACTATGGCATTGAAACCCCTTTACCGTATATGCGTAATTTAACAACTCGACTTAATTTTAGTAGTTTGAAAAACAATAGTGTAGTTTAAGGCTTGCTCGCCATTTGTGCTCAAGCACACCACTAGTTATAAATATTATCATAGTACTAAAGTATAATTTAATCAAGACATTTCGATCCGGTAGAATCTTCATCAGTTGGACAATGAAAACAACTGTAAACTGAAAAACTCATTGTCTTACTGATGAAGATCCTACGCGATAGAAATGTCATAATTTATAATTAAACTTTAATACATAAAAATAAGATTATTATGTTCACTTATAAGTTTTAATGTAGTAGTTAAGAATGAATTTGTACAAAGATATTAACTAAGTGTGCAGGAAGTTTCGAGACTAGTCTGTCAAAATGCCATTGTACTTTCTAACAATATTGGATAGTACAACAATAACAAATAGGATTTAAATAAGCTGTAAATAATGTGTCAATTCTGTGGCTGATCTATAAGAATTAGAGCTTAAGATTGTAGCAGTAGTAAAGGCAAGATCAAATTATTTAGCTTTTCTACTGAACGATTTTCCTTTTCAATATCGGCAGTTAATTTTGTGTTTTAAAACATTCATCTCATTCTGAATGTCTTTGTACAAGTAAATAAACCAACTGCAATTCTATTTCATGTAATTGCTAAGCTATTTCACTCTCTTGTGGTACTTTAATTTCCTAGGCTAATTCAATTGAACTACAATTCTGTTTGCATTCTGTATGGGCAATGATGTGTAGTTCAATAAATATTCCATTGTTGTTGTTTGTTTGCTTTTTGCAAAGTTAAGATGTATAGATATAATTACTCTCCATAATTATTAATAGTGTGCATATTGTATTTGTCTGCCAATTGTATACTATTATTATATTTAATTTGAATTAGACTGTTTATTCAACACATTATTGTTCAGGTGATCTTTGATGCTGCAACACAACTAGTAAAGAAAACATTTGTGTACAATAAACTGGACATCGAGCAGCAACAATGTTTAAGAACAAAGCTCAGTTCGCAATAACAGATCTACTGGAAGCAACTAAAGAAGATGTAAAGGATTCCATTTCTATGGAAATGCTAATCACACTTTTTGAACATCACAATATTATAGCTCCCCTTCCAATTACAAGAGATAGAAAAGATCTTACTTATTTTATGCCTAGTATTCTGAGAAGTGCTACAAAAGATGAGCTCCAAAATGGTTCCTATTTCTGCAGATGTGGCTCCTCTCGTGTATCGATACAAGTGTGGTTACTTACCATTAGGAGTCTTCTCTTCACTTATTATAGGCCTGGTCTCAAACACAAAACTAAATTGGACTTTCAAGAAAGACAGTCCTTGTCGCAACAAGATTGAATTTCTAGTAGGAAAGGACTCGGACACAGTTACTATCATTAGCTATGCCACATATTAAAGTGGTACTCTACAGAGAGTCTCATCCAACAACACCCACTTCTGTAGTCTGTGCACACATTAGAAATACTATCACTTCTATGTTAACAGAAATCAATCGTAATTTCAAGTACCTCAATGCAAGACTTCAATATGGATTCGAATGTACTAATCATTTATGGGATTCTGTGTTGAAATTATTGACATTAGCTCCACTTCATTTGTGCATACTGGAAGATGAAAGCTCTCCTAAAATGAAGTGTCTGAAGGACCTAAATGTAACTAAAACAATTCCACTTATAGATTCAAGGCAAACAATTTGGTTCAATAAGGTATGACTATTATAGTCAAATCAACTTAATGTAACAAATAATTATATTAAATATAATTTATAACACTGTAGGAGAAATATGGCAGTATATGGACTACTGAAACATCTCATAAAGGTATTCATGTGGAAGCTAAAAGAGCTAACATTGTAGTTTTAATTATTGTGTGTATTTAATAAAGATAAACTTAAATGTATTTAATATTCTTTACTAAATAATATTAACAGCATCAAAATACTTCTTTTCATATTTACTTGCAAATTTAACTTCAAATTATAGAAAAAACAATATTTTAAATTATTGTCCATCCGATATTGTGAATTTCACTTAGTGTTATTAGTATTTTCAAACCTATGTGGGTCTAAACTGCATTTAGATAATAATAATCAAACACTTTGCATTTATTTTACATATTAATTTACAGAATTTGAAGTGGAACAAGAGGATTGTGTAGAAACTGATGATGCAATGCAGCAGTGTTCAAGTAATCAAGGTGATTCTAACATTTATTAATAATAACAATAGTAGTACTGATGTGGGATTTAATAATTCACTTAGGTGTAAGCGTGAATAGTATATTTAAATATGTATTCAACTCAGCCTAAATAGAATTAATACTGTTAATATCTATGAACTTGTTGATAATCACTATTTCTGGATTCTATAATGAAAAATTATCATCACAAGTCAAGATAAAAATAATTATATGAATACGATGAACTAATGATTGAGGATTGTATAATTATTTGTTTATACTTTAATCTATTTATGTACTGCAATCTCTTTTGCCTATTGAAAAGTTCTATAATTAGTATTGACTCAAGTTTGTTATAGCTGAAATGCGAGGGAAATTAACTACTTGATTTAACATTGTCTCAGAATGTTTTTAAAAGTAAAAGAACAGAAAAAAATAAACACTTAACTTAATACTTCATTCAGTAAAATATTGACATACTACAAATGTAAGATTTCATTCTTCATTCTTATAGTTTTATTATTTACCACAACAAAGTGTATTTTGCTATTACTGTTCTATTCTATATGAAATCTCCATTATACTGTACATAATAATGTACTATTTTGTCACTCTGTAAACTCATTGGATGGTGCTACATTAGATATACGGGCTATCCATCTAACTTTAAGCTAAGCAGCTAATTTTACCAGCTAACTATCAGTTAAGAATATAAAAGATTTAGCTATATATTAGATTATAATGCAATGGGAATGCAAAATATTGTGACTTTTGTAAGGTTTATTATAATTATAAGTCTTGTGAAACTGAAATATGCTTAGATGAACATTTGCATTTTTTTTCATTTGTTTAGTAGCACTCAAAGTGGTCGCTGCCACCAGGAGTTAAGCTTCCCTGAGCCTGAGAGAGGTTAATTCTTGGTTCAGTTAGTGTCATAGGTTAATATGAGATACAGCAAAAACTCCCAGAATGATACTTAGTCTGCCAAAATATAGAAAACCAGTTATCACAAATGGATAAGGGTGCATGAGAAAAAGAAACATAAATAAACTAGTTATTAAATAATTACATAATATTGATAATTTTTTTATATAATTTATAAATAGAAGAGTAGATAATTAATAATTACTTAGGAAGGACATGGGAAGTACATCAGAGTCAATGTATGGGTGGAACTTAAACAGTTAATTAATGTTGGGATCCATTACACCACAGTGTGATCTTAAAGAAAATAGATAGTGAAATTGGCATATTCGTACATGCTTGGAAAAAGTCACATAGAGTATACTAAGAAGCTAACACAAGCTTTAACAAAATAACCATCTAAATGAAGGTTTCCAACTCAACTACTTTAGCATCCATGTTGACACAATGGCTACGTGCATTTCTTGTCGACAATTTCATTGTTTATTTTATTTTAAATCGTCATAACTCACAACTGAAGAAGGCTTACAAACCAAAACATATTGTGATTTTTTTAATCTATTTTAATGCTACTAAAATAATATATATTAATTATAGTTTTACTATTGACCACAACAAACTATATTATTGCTATTACTGGTGCATCCTATATGAAATATCCGTATATAACACTTAATAAATTAATTGTGTTTCTCTTTGTCAACTAACTAGATGGTAATACATCAAACATATTATTATGGGCTATTAATCTAACTTTTAATATTAAGATGCTAATTTTATCAACTAGAGACATTTTACAAAAGCTTTATGTACTTTGTGTTACACTTAAACTTTTAGTCTATCCTCTAATTATAAAAAACCTCATTCTTCTAAAGTGGACGAATGCTAAAGGAAAGAAACAAAAGTTACGCATTATTGATGAAGTCAGTCCTAAATGGAGAGATGCCAGTTCTCTATTGGGACTCACTCCTGCTCACACTCAAAGAATAGAAATGAACTATCCTAGAGTAGAACATCATTGTCAAGAAGTTTTCCATGTATGGCTGAGCAATGAAGAAGAAGCTACCTCCTATCCTTCTACATGGGAGGGTCCAATTGAAATATTAGAAGATATGGAATTGTCAGCTCTAGCTAAGGAAATTCAGACTGTAGTTATATAAAGTATTAATCAATTCTTTTATTACAGAATCATTACCTAGATTTTCATCAATTTCTAATAAATTTGTCACTTTCTAAATTATTCTCGTTACATGTGTTTTATCATTGTGTGCTTAGTTTTGTTGTTAGAATTTCTTGTACTAAGTTAAAGTTATTTTGATATTTTATTAAGTCTTATCATTTCTTCATGTATTCAGCAGCTATACTGTAGTGCATTAGTTATAACTTTTAAAATAATTACATTAGTTTTTCACATAAATATTCACACTTACCACTCCTTCAATGGTGCAGTTAATCTTCATGAGCTAAGGTTTGATTCCTCTTTAAGGCAGAGGTCACATTTATAATTTACTATTATTCTCCCCACATGAAATCTGTTTTGTAATAGAAACTGCAGGAGAGAAAGAGTGTGTTTGCCACACCGAAATTATAGTGAATGGACAAAAAGAAGTGGCTGTCTGTGTTGGTTGTCAGCATGATGTTCCCTGAGGAGAGTGGTGATGAAGACGAGTTGTACGTAAAGCCTCTAATTTGGCAAGTGCCAAATGTCACCAACTTCGCTTCACAGATATGGACTCAACATTTAGAAGAACAATTTTGCGCAGACTTTAGTTAAGTAATTAAGAACAATTAAACAATACTTTAAGATAAACAAAAACTGTATCATAAGTGGTTACTACAAGTCTATCTGTACCAATAACAAGTTCTTAAACCAGTGCTTCAATAATTGAACTATTTATATTGGATTGCTATAGTCACACTTGCTTCACTCTCTCACCATTCATATCACCAGCCATTCATACTCTACCAGGAAGGGGAACTCAGTGTGAACATTTCTTCACTTTTTATCTCTTTCTATATTGTTTGCCTGTTCAGTATAATCTAGCAAATCAAGGACTAAACATCTTGACTCAGTGGTCATTAATTTATTATTTGATACTTTCTTCCTAGCAACAATTTTCTTAATATCTACAATGAATGCAACATTGCTACCAAATTTAAGCAGCGAGTTATGAGGAATGAAATTAGGTTAACTCTTAGTTACCGTAAGACCTGAGAATTTTTTTTTTTTTTCGATAATGGAGGGGCTAAGAAGGCTACGCTTATAGTTTTCTAATGCTATAGGACAGAACTTTTAAATTATTACAATGTATTATCATACTTGGATAATATTACAACCCCTTCCACTTCCATCACACAACCTCTTTGTCAATCAATCCTCATAATGGATCAGCAGCAAACTACAACATTTTGTGATAATCTTACTTCACTAAGAAATAGTATTACGAAATGTATTTTAATGTTCTCTTATTCTAGTGCACTGAAACTGTACAAATTAGCATAATGATGTATAAAACGTCATCACTGCTTCAATAATTATATAATATTATAATAAATATTGACAGTCATGACAAAGTACTTATTCAATAGCTGTTTTGAACAGACAAATCAGAAGGTTGATGAAATTTGAAACTTTAGCCCTTAAGTGATGGAAGTGGAAGGGGTTGTAATATTATCCAAGTATGATAATACATTGTAATAATTTAAAAGTTCTGTCCTATAGCATTAGCTGAGCGTGCTGATAAATACAGTAGACTATTATTCTGAGAGTGTATTTAAGAAAATTAAATGAAGCCTTATTGTTACAAATTACTTCTCTTCCTCTAAGCTGGTTATATTTTTGCCATAACCTCTTTGATACTTCATATTTGTCACAGAGACATTATTTTTATCACAAAATACAATTTGGAGTAATAAAGGCCGCAAGTTAAGAATAACTGTGAATGCAGGGTCAATTTTTTAGTCTTTCTATTATCTAAAACATACACCTAAAATGTTTCAGTCCTATTAAAATGAGATAATCTAGTGGAATTATACAACACAGTCAATGAATCTTGCAAGAAGTGATTAAATATACAATATTGAAAGACTTTACCACAGTTAGGAGTACACTTTCCCCAATGTGATCATTCTTGTCCAAATACAGTTGCTGTCATTTTGTTGTCCCATTATTGATATCCCAAATTGTTTGAGAGCACCAGCTGTTAAGTATAAGTGAAATTTAATCATATAGCTAACTGATAACAAAAATCTAAAATATGAGGTTGACTGCAAAACAAGCTTCAGTTTGTTCAAGGATATGTATTTAAAATACATCAAAATTACAATCAGTGGGGAGCCCACCCTAGAAACCCCCATGAGCCCTTTCTTCCTCCCTCCCCCCTACAGGCCTAATTGTGCATTCTTTCAAAAATAGTATCTTATTTTGCATTTGTGAACACATGCCAATAGACACATAATATGTCAGCCTCCCTAACTCAAATTAATCTTATGATAATACATAGCTCTCAACACATGACTTGTGCAGATTGATAATAAATATTGAACAAACAGTATAAATATTCTGGCATGGGGCAACTTAAACTCATACTCCATGGAGTACTGCTTGTTGGTGAAATTGTGTAAAGCAGGTTGTTTTCATCTATGTCTGACAGTAACAACGGCGACGATGACGAAGGTTAGCGTGTATTCGTAAATAGTCAAGCGAAGTTGTTAAAGTGTCGTCAGTGATAACGCACTGTAGCGTGGAATAAAAACAGAATTCGGATTATAAAGTGTGGATGTGTTACCAGTCTCCCACAGCCAGACTTTTTCCGGCCACAAAATTTGGTACTTGCTGTATTTGTAAATGTCGGGTAAACTAATGAAAACTTTGATTGCAGTAATTGAGAGTGTATTAATACAAGTTTCCCCGCTACACTCATACCAATTTAAAAAAAGTCAACTACAAAAATTTGTGACACAAGAATTTCCTGAAATTATTCGGTAAAGGGTTATCAGGTACGTAGATTACAATGTTCGCATCATTTAATAAGTTAATCTCTAAGCTGACTCGGTTACACCACAATCAATTAATAACAGGAACCTTTTCAATCAATTCCTAGAATTTTTTAGGTACAATAAAGTTAATCTACATATTCATCTAGAATGTAAAAAATATATAACAAATTGGATGTTAAAGGAGCTCCACTTGGCTGTGACTTCTGAGTGGACTTCCCTCTCAAGAATAACTCTCTCATGGAACCTCTGTGCAGTGTCAAGACTAAAACAACAAGACTCTAGTGGCACCTTGAAACATATGGGTGCATGGTGTTAGACAACATTAGGGAGTTTTGGGGTATTTTTCTTTTGGTAAGAATAACTATATAAAATATATTATACTTTATTTATATTACCTAAGATTTCATAGAAATATGCTATTTTTTTAAGTTATTTGGGAAAACTACCAGTCTACTTTCTTTAAGGAGTCTCGTTATTCAAGAATTTGAGAGATAACATAAATTTACTAAAACTCAGTCAAATGGTGGAGTTGGCACACCCAAAATGGCCATGGCATTACTTTACAGAACTGCCGCTGCTAGCTATGTAGGGGTGGACAGTTGAATGAAATGATTTAGATAACACTTTCATTTAAAGCATTTGCATCATGTAAATGTTCTGTGACTCGGTCCTCATTAGTGCTTCAGCTATTTTCTGCTTGGTTGAAGAGTGATTTAGAACCAGCACTTCTGTGCTGTACAGGATGTTGGGAGTCAAAAGAAAGATTCTTGTCAGTGTTGGTTGTTTGATAGATCGGGTATTGAGTTCACATAATTATGGAGTATAACTGGTCATGAGGTCGAACTTAAAAACATCCAATATTGTGAAGATATCTAGCATGCAATAATAATAATGCATAAAAGGGTTGCTTGGTATGCAGGCTGTAGTGGGATTATAGCAGGAAAAATGACTTGCTCCACTATAAGAAATGTGTACTATAATGCATTACTGAACTTTTAGATGATGGATTTATTTTGACAGCTTTAATTGCTTTCCTTATTATTTGGCCTGTAAATATTAACTGCAATTATTATTGCCAACTTGTTTTATCATGACTAAAATGTTTGCATGGTCTTAAAAAGTGTTTAACTATGAATGAAATTGCCTCAAATAGAAATGTTCAACTAAAACACGGTGTCAAAATAGATATTTTGTATTTTCACTGCAGAAGGAACTTTAGCTTTGTCAGCGAAGGATAGGGTGATATTTCCTTCTGCAAAGTCCAAAATAACCTATCATCTATCTTATTACTTTAGAGTATACATTATGTTTTCATGCAGACACTATGAGTACAAAGTATTTGTTGCTGTGGTAAATACATCAATGTATACTTTGTTGTAGCAACCAGAGTGACAACTTTACTATCCCAAAACAAGTGGTCATCCAACACAGATGGTAATAGATAATTGTCTACCTGTAGGAGTTCCTGAAGTACCCCATAATTGTGAGTTTATCCTACTTAAAATTCCTCCACTCCATTTACTGAGTAGTCTTGAGGCGATTCAAATGGCAAAGGAAGTAATTTCCTGAATCTGAGCCAAGTAAGACAAAAGAAAAGCTTATGTAGTGAAACTACTCGGCTTTATTTAGAGAAAATATGCTGTACAGTAACACTTTGCCAAATGAGGACTAGCTTAGAGGAAGTGCTGCTAGTTGCTTTGATTTATAATTTTTTTTTGTTATTATTGTCTATGATGACTCAATTCAATGATTGGCTTATGACTGCATTGTTCTTGGTAATGATGAAAAATTGAATAAAAATTCAAATAAAAGCTGTCTTCAATCCATAATAAGAAAACAGTAACAATAGAAATAACAGCATCAACAAAAACAACAACAATATACACTGTTGCTATGAAACTTTTGCAACTGTTGAGAGATTGTTATATATTCCTGATGGAGTATACTGTATTTCTGAATATATCGGATTTTCCTGTTCAACCTTCAATTGACTGTTACCTTCTCTTTCCAAAACATGATAAATAACAGTCTATAAGATTTAAAAATAACACAGTGATATAGCATCAATAACTTATACTTAATTGTTCTAAGTAGTTGGTCAAGATTATTTAAATTGAATATTTTCTAACTTTACTAAATATGTACCTCTTTGTCATTAATGGTGGCATACAAATTTTGATCGCTCCCTATGACACTCTGAGGATTCCTGAGGTTGGAATTATACATGTGCCTAGAAGTATTGTACATTGAATTGGAGGAGTCTTGTATGCTGGTACTAAACCTGTTACAATACTTATAATAATGTAATAGCTAATGACAAAGCATAAGTATATGACTTACTTTGTTTCCACAATTATTGTTTTATTTTCTAGATGTACAAATATAATAAGCAACTATTGAACCACAAAGCTTTTCACATTTACCTAACACTTACTTCTATAGCAGTAGATTACTAGTACTGTAATTACTATGAGAAGCATGGCTAGAGCTGATCCTATGCTACAGCCAATGATTATCCAAAGAGTATCATCTGAAGACTTCTTTGAAGAAGCAGTGGTAAACTCTGGATAAGATGTAGTTGTGGCCTTATGTAATCCTGCAAATAGTATAATAATAATAATAATAATAATAATAATAATAATAATAATAATAATAATAATAATAATAATAATAATAATAATAATAATAATAATAATAATAATAATAATAATAATAATATTAATATATAGTGGTAAAGAAATGAAATTAACTGGAAACAAAGCAGACTGTAAACACTACTGAGCCTTACCAAAGCATAAATTGTTTTCAGAAGCTTCCTCAAGCATGAGTGGAAAAGATGTGTAATGATAAGTGTCGCATGTGTCATTGTTGTCTCCTAACACTGAAGCCACAATAGTTGAATAGTCTCCAATGCGAGGAATGCTCACACGTGTAGTGGCCCTGTTCCCAGAATGTCTGTGTATGAAGTCACTAATGTTTGGGGCATTACCACTGCCTACTAGTATGAACCTACAGCCTTGTGCATCACTGCCACCTAGAAATGTACAGGTGACTGAGTAGGATGTACTGGATGGTTCTTCAGACACTGTAACTCTTTGAAGGATGTCTGTGCCTACAAATTAATATTTCCATGAATTTAAATTTTAGTGTGTATAAATAAATATAAAATATAAGTTTGTTAAGTACCACCGCAACAACACGCCCGTATAATATAGTTCTGGACAATTGTATTTTTTGGTGTATGGCGAAGTTACCTTTGAACAATGAAGTTTTAAAGCACAACTCTGTCTTGAAAACATCCAATGCAAAAAATACAACTTATTGCAGTCATCATAAAGTATGGAGATGACATTTCACTCTCATGCTTATATTTCACTCGCCTTCAAATTCATGAAAATACTTATGCATGCTATTGAAAAATGCTATTGTATGCTGACTGAGCGTGTGGGGAGCCCCTCAGCCAACTTTACAACATGAGTTACCAGTCCTAGTAGTACAAACTACAGCAGTGAATATATCTAATGTAGAATAAACCACTTATTACACTCGACAGAAAATATGGCAATACATTAGCCTGCTCATAAAATATTCTGCCTTACCAAACTGATTCATAGTATGTATATATATATATATATACATATATATATAATTATTTATATATTATAATTATGCTATTAGGTAATACTTACTGATTGGAACTGGTTCATTCAGAATCATGTTCATTGATGTTATGGCAAAAATGAAATTTGATCCTCGATGCTGCAGTATCACGTTACATTCAATGCACTCTTCACTCAAGCTAATAGCACAAGGTGAAGCAGCTTTGATATCAGATACAATTTCAGATGTGTCATTACTTTGAACTTGTAATAGCAAAGTAGAGGTATCAATTTTAGTGCACTTAGGAACCTATAGAACACATATGCTATTATAACAGACAAGACTTCACTAAATTTGAAGTTTCACCTGAAAAATAGCATTCACAAATATTTGATCTTCTTGTATGTAAACGCTGTGATAAATATCTTGAATAACTGGAATGAATCCATTCACTGTTGTAGAATTTGTTCCAGCAACGTTCATGACAGTCACGTCTAATTCATACGGTCCACAAGTATTCTTATCAATTTCAAATACACAATTAAAAGTGTTCGTAACTTCAATAAATTGTGTTTTTGATACCTTCAAAGTTACGTTATAACTTAGTGATACATTGGAAGAGGTATGATAGATTCTCCAATTTACACTGAGCAAGTTACCATGAAAACTAGTGCTGACATTAGTAGGTGCCGGAGGAGGATCTGAAATTTTAAATTTGATCAATCTGGTAATTTGTGGTTCCTTATATTAACATGCTTGAACAAGGAAAATATCATTAAACTAGTTAGCATAAGTTTACTATACAAATTCAAATGGTAACAATTTATTGCGTATAAAATTGTTGCTGTAGTTGGTTACTTGCAAATACAATTGTGATCACATTGTGCCTATGGAACATCATTCCTGAGCAGAGCACATTGTGTGTTGAACTAAACTCAAAAATACTACTATGATTCGTAATATGTTGGGCTGTTTCACATTATAATTAAACTTGTGCTCATATGTTTAAAAAATTGCAATTTTCTCTACTTACCAACTATAGTGATACTGACGCTCTGTGACTTGATGAGGTATCCACCTTCCAATTCTATATACTGGCATTCCACTGCTACAACACCATTGGAAGCCACAATGAACTGAAGGGTAGTTACATCAGAGAAAGGAAATGAAATATTTAACCCCAAGTTTGTAGATCTATTATTTTGACTCATTAAAAAGTGTTTTGTCCCATATATTTCAACTCTCCATCCGAGCACGGTACCCTCAAGCTTTCTTTGACAGGTGAAGTAAATTGAAGTCCCGACTGCTACATTTTGAGTTGTTGCGGGTACTATTGAAATTTCATTATCACTTCCTGTAGAACAATAAAGAATATAAATCACAAAAAAAATAGGTTTCCTGTTGAACCATTGTGAACCTTCAAAATATTATATAATATATTATCTTTAAAGATTCACACAATTCTGTGTTTTCATCTGGTTATATCATTATAGCAGTGGGATGAATGGCCAGGAGCTAATGATCGCAAGATCAAAAAAAATTCAACAAAATCAACCATGAGTGTGACAAGAATTCTATTTATTTTGGATTTTTAATACAGTTAGGCTATAATATTAGATTAACTTCATAAGATCATTTTAAATACCATGCCTATAATATTTACTGTACATAATTCTAACTGTATAAACATACCAAACAGTAGCTAATGGAATATTTGATTAAAAAAAGTGAAAGACTGTAATATTTTTTTACATTAATTAAAGGGAGGTGACACACTAACTGCTTATGTGCTCATTTTTATGCTGAACGTCACTCAAATTGCTGATTTAAGCGGAAAGTTTTGTGAAAGCTAGACAATGGAGATATGAGACAAAAAATATAGCAACAAATTTTGTAATATCAAGGGATCTTAAAGGTTTGAAGCAATTCAGGAATCAGGAAAATTACTACTGAAAAGATGGAATTAGGATAAAGTATGAACCGATAACAAAGGGGAAGATAGAGTAGATAGACACACAGATAGAAACTGGAGACACTTCCTGTACATGCTACCTAACCAATATACAAGGCAGATCATCTCAGAAGTTCTAGGGCACAGGTATATGGATGTTCTAATAGACAGCAGACTAACAGGATAACTAACTAACATTTCACAACAAGACAGAGCATGTGAACTACATTTGTGAACAGACAGGCAGGCATTTAGCTACAATAGACAGATACGCATGACCCATAGGCACTTTCTTATACATAGGGGCTAAACATGGGACGCTAACATATGAAATGACCAAATTACTGATCCAGTGTAAGAGTTCATAGACAGATAGTCCCTGTGGATAAATTAGGAGAGAAGCGAGGAATTTAATGAGGAAGTCGCATGTAAGGTGCCAGGGTTCATACAACACTGGTCATTGAATAGAATCGTGTTGGTCAGTGTTGTATGAACCCTGGCACCTTACACAGACCCTCCATTCAGAACAGTTGCTGGCAAAATGTACTATAATAAAATTGTTATGTTAGCATCGTCAGTTCAGGCAATGACGATTAGATAGAATTGTGGACAAGCATTCTAACAAAATTAGATTTGTACGTATCTAAGCCGAAGTCGCTGACTCAGCTGTTGTCTCATAACACAACCTACAAGAAGTAGTAACTAAGTCAATATAATATATATAGTAGCTATGATAAGCGAAGCATACCTTGACATAGAACAACCAAACTGCAGACGACAAGGTAGGGGAGAAGCATAGCTAGCAGACAAAGGCAGCGAGTCTGGAGGTTCGGCGAGAAATATATCGCTTAAAATTACAATCAGCTAGATTACTTCATAGCCGTAAAATACTCTTCCGCTTTTTTCCTAAGCTCTGCCAGCTTTTATATAACCTCAGGTAAATGACACGCCCTCTGTAATAGACCAGGAAGCACGTGGTTTATTCTTAGAATTTGATTGAAGTCCAGAAATAACTGTAATTATCATAAAAATTAACAAGCCTACACCAGCTTCAAACACTACAAGTTAAGTGAGTTATAAAGTATATAATAATTAACAAAAAAATAACTATTACTTTAATTAATCAGCGAACTGCTTTTGTTATTATTTGTTTGTCAAAGAATCAAATACATACCACATTATAGTGATACCTGAATGGTATAGCTTGACACTATAACATTATGCTGCCTCAGTACTCATTCAGTTCCTAACTATTGGCACATTTCATATCCAGCAACGCAATATAAAATTACTTTGCATTAGCATGCATGTTGTCTTGTTAAACATAATCTATCTACAAATTGCCTAGCTAGTTATAATGATACTACATTACTAGAATGCAAATTGAAAGTTTCATGGCTTCAACGTTATGAAACTAATGACAAAACAGGGAGAAAGGTTGTATAGAGAGCAGTCAGCGCTTCTATCAATGTATATCCTAGTTAGGTTTCATCAACTGCAGTTTTCACAAATAACACTCTAAATTGCATAAAAATATTGCAATAACTAATGTATTTGTTTAAATATTTTGCCCACATAACTAATTAGTTATTCAGTAATGAAACCATTTATGAGCTGGATCACACTGCAAAAGTCTGTCTCTATGATGACTAATTACAACTCAAAGATTTAAATATCTTTGTGAAGCCATTGTTAATACTAATTGTCTTGGCTTTCAGCTTAGAGGCAAAACTGTTGTGGCCCTGCAAAACAAAAAAAAAGCAAAACACCAATGTATGTGCTGTGGATATAATATAATACAATATAAATAAATAGTCAGAGTATGATATGGCGAAATAATTCACTGAGGAGGCTAATTTATTTTCAAGAGCCAGAGGTGAGTGAAAATAAAGCCTGAGTGTGAATTACAATACCACTCTAAAGAGTGTAATAAGTGGTTTATTCTATGCTGGATACCTTTACTGCTTAGTTTGTATTAGATTGGTAACTGCCTGGTGTAAAATTTGCAGTAAAACTCTCCTGGGACTCACCACACCCACAACTGATATTAGGCTGCACTAGAGGAATGTTGCTATAAAACAAAGATAACTGATATGATAGGCCAGGCAGGCTCAATAACTACTATAAATACTAATTTATGGGAGGGTATTGAGCTTGTCAATCAGTAGTCCGGCATAGCCAGGCCCTTTATCGAACCGCTACAGTGGGAATGAGTCTGGGGACATGGCCGTACCAAAATTTGTTCTGTCGCACATATATTGCAGCGGTCAATTGCCATCAGCAAATTACCAGGAATGGCCCTCCTCAACCACAAATAGAAATTCCTGTACATGCCAGCTACCCTTTCCAATGCTAGGTTTAGCAATCATGGCTAATTTGCATTAGGACCTCACCACTTCCACATTCCTCCAGAAGAAATTTGGTATGGCCATGTCCCCAGACCCTCTGCTCTGCCACACTAGTCAATCAATGTGTCAACAGTGTGACAACATGAGTTATCTCAAGGTAAAGTACCTAGCTATAAATAACATTGTAAAGATTCATAGCATGAAATATATATAGTGTATCTGCTAAGGCACTAACAATATTTTCATTTTTTAAATATGAATATAATTACTGAATGTGTTATAATATTAAACAAAAACAATATTGTTGAAGAACAAGTTGGACTCCATTTTTCCAATCATGTTTCATGAATCATGATTATCTCACCTTGTTTACTGGTAATCTCCCATATGAATGATACATATTGTGATGATGTGCTTGTTTTCGAGGATATTGTGTAGAATGTGTGGGCTTTGTGGTACAAACTGCAATACTTTTCTTTGAGCCTATTTTCGCTGATATTCTGTTGAGATAAACTTTGCTACTACCAGCATAATAAAACCTACGAGCATATTTTCCCCTGTTTAAGTAAACTCCATTCTCCACTAATTTGCCATCTCTTGCCAAAGTATCTTTTGGCTCTGGCTGTATGTCATGAACACTACTTAGGCAATCACTGCTACTATTTTGGACATCTGATGGATATTTGGATACATGTACAGCATTCTTCGATTGTAACTCCATTTCGAAAGGAATATTTTCAACAGGATTTACTCTTCTAAGTGGAAATTGTGGTTCTTCAGTGGTTACTTCTAATTCTTCTACTTCAGATTGGTCATCATCTGATATGGAATTCAGAGTCACACTTCTAGACAAACATTGTTCTTTCGTGTCAGATAAAATTGTTCCTCTCTCACTTATCATCTCGGGACCATTATCCATGCTACCATCTTTTCTTACCAAAAAAATATGTGAATTATGTGTGTATTTATGAGTTTTATAGTTAGTGGTAGAAAAGGTGTTAGGAATGGCAAATACCTTCTTGAGTGCAGAACAGTTAGAACTTAACTCAACATTGTTGGTATCCATTTTTTCAATAGAATATGATGTTGTGTGCAAGTTAATGCCTGAAAGTTTAGCAAGTGCTAACTAGAAAAGGGAATTTTGATGAACTGGCATAGCAAATGCAGGATTCCTAGGCACAGTTTTTTCCTGGTCATACTTTTGATTGAGAATTCTGTAAATATTTGTATAGTCTATTATTGGATATGGTTGTACAGTAAGTTCACATGACGACATAGAATCAAAGTGTTTACTGGCATCATCACTGAATGTTGATATTTTAGAGAACACTGATTGAGAGCCCATTTTATCCACAGGAATACTAGTGTGTGTATGTTTCTTTAATGAGTATATCTAGAAATGAGTTATAGGCAAACGGATAATTAATAATAATAAAGACTAGAATGCAAGGTTACTTTAAATAAACCAAAATGTGCGAAGATTTAAAATAAGTATAGTTTATAACAATTTTTTGTGTTTAGTCCGATGAATTTGTTTTGAATACTTATATATTATATTATCGGTAATATTTCATAGATGTTTAGATTTATATTAGATTTACTTACCAGTACAGGCAGCTTATAATTATATATTATTCCATTATTTGTGTTGACACTATTGATTTCATCAAATTTGATTCTTTCCCACCGCATGTTTTCCTTCCACAATTTTCCATCACATCTGACCTATAATCATTCATGAACTCAGAACTTTTCTCTTCACTTTTAGAAGTGTAAGTTGTGAGTGTCGTATGTAAGTCCTCCATTATAGACGTGTGAGATAGTTATCAAAAGAATGAATAATTCCCATGCAACTACGCTTAAACACTTTTATTATAAACAACATAATAATGTTTGTGTATAATATTATTTTTACCATTTGAATATCAATGCCTTAATAAAATGCTTTATAGACTACCGCAACTTAATTTAAAAACATCAACACTGACACCAATATTAGGATTTGAACATTAATTGGGTAAATACATTCAATCATTATGAATAAGCTTGTTTAACACTAATTCCCAATACAGTTTTCCCAATCTGCACACGGATAATACATATTGATACTGAGTAATTTTTTTAAGCCATCACATTGATCAGTTCAGAACAGCTGCATTTCTTATCATGTGAATGGCAAGAAACATTAAGACCAAAAAAGTGGGGGAAATGTCCCCTTTCTTCAAAGATGGCCGACCAACCCCCCCCCCCCCCCCAACCATTCTCATCCAGGGGTTGATTTAGTGGAGACTGGGAGGAAGAAGAAGGACAGGGGTCGGGGGGTCACCACTGGTGTAACCCAGCACGTTTATTTTATTTTGTATTTGTATTACTTTAGTCCCGAATAAGCTGTAACAACTTCAATAACATATGTTACATGTAATTGTGATATTCTAATGAACGCAAAACCTTGATATGTGAGTCATGGGAGTTCTTCTCTCTACTATTGTCATTATACTATAGCAGACAACGCTGTGCTTGTAGCTCCCTTATACCTAAGTTAGCATTTATTATTGTGGATATTTTTATTTATCATTACATACCATGTTTATTTTGCATTCTAGAAAAAAACACCTCATTAAATGGGTTTTGATTTTAAAGTTTCTAGTTTTTACTCCTGAATTGGAACAGTGGTTTAATGAATAGTAAAATATAATTATTAATAAGCTACAATCACCCAACATTAATGACATCAATAGATGGCCCGAATCCCTTTTGAAAACAGAGGCATACACCACCCCTTTAAAAAAATCCCAGATCTGTCCTTGACTACTTTAACTATTAGTAATAGTTATGCCATGGCCGACGAGGGGTTATGGAATATAACCTTCCCGATCCTGAGGGCGAAGCCCGAGGGATAAGGGCGGTGATATTCCATAACCCCGATGTTGCCATGGCACAACTGTTTTATACCATAGTTGCTGCTACTACTACTCTCTCATATCCACCTATATGGGACCAGCCCTACCACATATAACTCTTCTGCCTCTCATACCACAGGAATTTACCACAGCTAGCTGCTTTACTGCTTACTGCTGAGCAGCCCAGGTAGAGTTAGATCTGGAGATAACAGCTGGCAGCTACAATGCTAAAGTAAACTTGCTAAAGTAAACTTGCTAAAGTAAACTTTCTGGCGTGCTTCAATTGAATTTTAATTGAATTTTAATTTTGGGCCGGAAACACGGAAGAATTCGCTTGACACCGCACCGGGAAAATATCATAGCCCCAGGAAAAATCACCGGGAAAATATCACTTTTAATCCATGGGTGTTACCGCAGCAACCATGGTATAAGTTATTATAATGGCTAACATCATTAAAAGACTCACCTCTGAAGAAATCTAAGATTTTTCAAGCTTTAATTTCATCATTACAGGAAATAATTTCTCCCAAGCATAGTGCAGCGTCAACGCGATAGATTAACTAATGTAACAGACGCTGATTCATTTGGGTAGTGTGGCGCCTTTAGCCAAAGGAGTTGATGGGTAAAGGGTCTAGCCAGTTACGTAATCATTAATATGTTTTTTATTTCATGAGTTTTTACCTAATTATATTTGCCCCCTCTCCACCCTGTCGCTAGTACTGGATCAGCCCCTGGTCAGCCTGACCAGAGGAAATCATAGAGTATTTCAAGAATATTTTAATTGTCATTTACAACTATTAAAATTTGTAAATACACATTCATATCGATTATTCTTCACTTCAAGATATCTAGTTCAGCTGAAAACAAAATATTCTTGCTACTAAATATTTCTACGCTGGGAATGAGACTAATCTAGAATGTAGGTAAACATCATTATAATGCTACTATCATAATTTAAACAGCTAGCTAACATAGATCTTAATACCAGGGGCGGATTTAGGGAGGGCTCCACTGGTGTCCTCGTCGTATGAGCTCCCGTTTCCAGAATGTAGCTACTGTATTTAACCTGTAGCTAGAAATAAAATTATAATATCAATCACTTTTTGTTAGTCGTAGTTTTTTTCTTGTACTCCCGCAATAATTGTGATCTTCTTTTGAACGCACCTCTACTTATTGATATGCTGAATCAGAATTTTTACTACTTGTGTTCTTATACAATATAGTAGACCAAGTCCGTAGTATACCAAAGCAAAACAAGTCCAGAATTTATTAATTGGACAGAATAATGGTGGTTGTTGCTCATTCAATTTGTTTTCCTTCATGGTTGAATTTCTTTCATCACTAGCTAAAATGTCTTTGTACTTTCATTTTTTCTCATAAATTAGTTTGTGTTGTTGTGTTTTCATGATTAAGCGTACCTATTCACTAAGGGTTGGCAAATTGTGCTGGCATATGATTTTGAGCATGATAAGTAATTTCATAAATACTAGCATAATATTATGCTAGCATGATTAGCGTAATTTTGAGCATAATGAAGTAAATAGTTTTTGGGAAAAAATACATTTTTTATTGTATTGTAACAATAGAAATTTAATGTAGTCTTCAAGAGACTGGCTTTGGGACTTCTTAAATGAATCTATGAGCTTACTTACTAACTACCCTCTGTATTGGTAGCTAATTCTATTTTGAAGATTCCAATATCACTTTCTGTATAGGAAATAAAATACTTTCTGATCCAGCACTGTTGCACATCAGGATGCAGATCGATAACTCACATTACAAACAGTGGCCATACCAAGATTCAGATTAGTCATGTGTACAAGGATTTTCTTATAGTTGTGAATGTAGTTGAGGTGACATATAAACCTTGTCCACGAGCATGTTTCCAGTAGATTAATTACTAAAATGATTAGTCATTGCTAGCATAGCATACAAAAAAGGCACATAATTCGCCAACCCCTACTATGCTTTCTTTATTCTAGACATAAGTTACCTTTGTAAATTTGTATTGCTCTAATTTTTTCCTTCCTGATTTTAGCAGTTCATTCATTTCCGGACGGTCACATTATAATGCTAATTATTGGGCTATACCTTGGTGTAACAAGTCAGAATTCATGAATATGGTAGAATATAGATATCAATGGTAGCACTAGCATCATAGGTAGCATGTAACACTGGTAGCATAGGTAGCAATGGTAGTATAGATAACACAGGTAGCTTAGGTAGCACTGGTAGTATAGGTAACACTGGTAGCATAGGTAGTACTGGTAGCATAGGTAGTACTGGTAGCATAGGTAGTACTGGTAACTTAGGTAGTACTGGTAGCATAGGTAGCACTGGTAGCATAAGTAGCACTGGTAGTATAGGTAACACTGGTAGTATAGGTAGCAATGGTAGTATAGGTAGCACTAGTAGCATAGGTAGTAATTGTAGCTTAGGTAGTACTGGTAGCTTAGGTAGCACTGGTAGCATATGTAGCACTGGTAGCATAGGTAGCACTGGTAACTTAGGTAGCACTGGTAGCTTAGGCAGTACTGGTAGCTTAGGTAGCACTGGTAACTTAGGTAACACAGGTAGCATAGGCACTACTGGTAGCATAAGTAACACTGGTCGTATAGGTAACACTAGTAGCATAGGTAGCAATGGTAGCATAGGTAGTACTGGCAACTTAGTTAGTACTGGTAGCATAGGTAGCACTGGTAACTTAGGTAGTACTGGTAGCTTAGGTAGCACTGGTAGCATAGGTAGCACTGGTAGCTTAGGTAGCACTAGTAGCATACATAGCAATGGTAGCATAGGTAGTACTGGTAGCTTAGGTAGCACTAGTAGCTTAGGTAGCACTGGTAGCATAGGTAGCACTGGTAGCATAGGTAGCACTGGTAACTTAGGTAGTACTGGTAGCTTAGGTAGCACTGGTAGCATAGGTAGCACTGGTAGTGTAGGTAACACTGGTAGCATAGGTAGCGCTGGTAGGGTAGGTAACACTGGTAGTACTGGTAGCACTGGTAGCACTGGTAACACTGGTAGCTTAGGTAGAACTGGTAGTCAAATGTTGACATTTTTTTAACTACACAAATTCACTCAATAATTAATATTAACATCAAAATTAAATCTATACATCATCAAGCCCAAAGTTAAAAAAAATCTCTACATGGCTATCAATAGCAAATTCCCTAATTGCAGAGTTTGGGCAACTAAGCATAGCTAGTTGTTCTATAGTATCTTAAAGAATAACAATTCATAGGAAAGAAAAATTCCCAAGTTCTAAAATTACTAGGTCCCAAACAAGTTAGAACAAAACTTCAATTAGGCTATGAACACAAACTTTAAGGTGAAAAGAAAGTATGTTGGGATTAAAACTTACTGAAAACAACGACAACAAGAACAAAACATCAACTTGCTACTGCTACTATTCATGAGGAATAATTTGAGATGGCTCAGGCCACATAGTGGCTGCCAGCTATTCAGAATTATATGAAGAGGGTGAAGCTGATCACATCAACGTGTTTGGCCTAAATTTTATTGCTCAATAGCTAGATTTGTCGCTTGTGCGCATGCGTAGAACTCCATGTAACGCCCTCCAGGGCTCCCTATAAAAACTCCACGTGCGCCAGCCTCCTTTGGCCTTTGACTAGCTCGCACATTGCGAACCATGTAAACACACTAATGCATGCACATCAATCAATAGAACACTTAATTAGAACCAATAAACAAACATGTTTAAGAGCAAACCATGCTTAAGTTTTGATACAAAACAAGTGCAATATAAGTCAATATGATAGTCAGAGTACAGTACAACTTGCCAGTGTCCAACAGGAATGATACACGGGGGGGCATGGGTGGGACGTTGATGTGATCAGCTTCACCCTCTTCATACAATTCTGAATAGCTGGCAGCCACTACGTGGCCTGAGCCATTCTCAAATTATATTTCAGAGGGCTCAGCTTCACACATCAACGTGTCCTTCGTAGCTTCAATCCCCGGAACAGGCTGTGCTTGTAAGGAAGTCCTGCCGAAAGTAGCCTCTTGACGAGGCCTCAGGTAGAACTTGCGGAACACTGACTCCGATGACCAGTCTGCCGCCTTCAGAATGTCCGCTGTAGACATCCCTGCCATGGCTGCCTTGCTGGTAGTCGCACCACGGAACGAGTGGCTAGCGAAGACTGACGTGTCTACTCCAGATGCCTTCAGCATTGTTTTCAACCATCTCGCCACCGTACATGGAACTACTGGCTTGTGTGGTGCCACCATCCCTAGGAACAGTCTAGACGAAGACTGGACACGAAGTGGCTCCGAGCGTCGGATGTATTCCTTTAGTACATCCACAGGACACAAGAGGATCTCCTCCTGAAACGAAGGAAAGAAAAATACATGGAAAGGTTTCCCTTGCCTGGACTGCTTGAACAGAGCCGTAGGGACAAGGAGACGCCGTCGTCCAACCATCTGAGCGCCTTCACGTCCAAGTTTGCCAAGTCAGCCGACCTGGTGCTATCAGTGTCGCCGTCTTGATGGTGAGCCACCTTAAAGACAGATTCTCGTTAGGACCCATGTTCCTAATGTGATTCAGTACTAATCCGGTGTCCCACGCACCCGAGTATTTCGGCAACGGAGGGCGCCTATGAACACTACCCTTCAGAACCTTCTTGACCATTTAGTGTTGCCCCACACTGACACCGTTCACCTTGTCGTGCAGGGATGAGATGGTCAAGCGATAAGAATTGAGTGAGCAGTAACTGTAGCCCTCCTCAAAGAGCTCAGCCAAAAAGTTAGCCACATTCACTGCAGGTTCAGAAAAGGAATCTGCACCCCGTACACCACAACAGCTGCTCCACTTCATGAACAGCGAGTTTTAGGACTTGTACGTCCTCGACCTCCATGCGTCCTCGACGAGTGAACAAGCTCCTTCCGAAATGTTGTGCTCAACGCAGCATTCCCTGACATGAGCCAAGTGGCTAGTGCTGGCGCCTCCATGCAGCTCGAGCAAGTTGCCTGTGGCTGCCACGGAAACAACCTCGGTGAGTCCGTCGCCATCTCCAGTAAAGTCGGGTACCACGACTGTGCCTTCCACACTGGGGCCACCAGAACCACCGTGGCCTTCTCGATCAGAACCTTCGTCAGCACTCTGCCCACCAGATTCCAGGGCGGGTTGGCATACGCCTTCAACTCACTCCAGTCTTGGAGAAAGGCATCTGAGGCTGCTGCACATGGGTCCGGCCTCCAACTGTAGAACACTTCGCACAGGCATGTCAGCCTGGAGGCAAACAGAGCCACCAACAGTGGGCCCCAAAGGCGATTCAGCTGGAAGAACACATCCTTGTCCAGCATCCAATCCGTCCAATCCGTCAGAGTCCTGGACTCGGATTCTGCTATGTCGTTCAGAGCACCCGGCAGGTGTTGCGCCTGTAGGTTGATTCTCCGCCATTACACAGACACCAGGACCACAGGTCCTTGGTGAGCTCCACTACTTCTTGGACACAGTTCCTCCACGGTGGTTCACATACGACACCGCTGTCGTGTTGTCCATCCTGACTAGCACCAGAATGTCCGTCTTGTTCTTGGCAAAGGAATTCACTGCCAGTGTTGCCGCCAGCAACTCCAGGCAGTTGATGTGCCACATCGCCTCTGTTTTCGACTACTGGCCGCCTGTCCGAACATCCTCGCAGACTGCTCCCCAGCCGGTCAGAGAGGCGTCTGATTCGATGCTCATGTCCACCGACTGACACACCAGACACTTGCCATTCCATCTGCTCAGACGCACTGTCAACTAGTCCAGCTCCTCGTGGCATTCCTGCGACAGGTGGGCCATCTAGTCGCCTTGCTTGAGCAGACTTCTGAGAGTGTGAAGGCCTTCCATCTTGAAATGGACTGTCTCCACGAAGTCGTTCAAGGCCTTCAAGTTTACCACTGGCCTTTGGCCCCCCATCCTTTTTGGAACCAGGAACATTGTGGACACAAATCCTGCCCAGGATTCTTCCACACGCCGTACGGCACCTTTGTCTAACAGTTTGTTCAGCTCTGAGGCAAGCATAGCTTCTGCTTCCATATCCAAGTGTGGCTCCCTGGGAGGCCCAGCTTGTCTGGGAGTTGAGTGCAGATCTATGGCGTAGCCGTTTACTTTCTCCAGGACCCAGCGGTCCGTCGTGATTCTCTGCCAGTTGGCAACAAAATGTTTCAGCCTCCCAGCCACTGCCTGCAAGCCGTGCAATGGCACAATGCCCATTACCTGCAGTTGAGCCGCCATCACGCTGGACGACTGCTCTGCTGGTCTTGCCTTTGGAAGTTCTTCTTGAACTGGCCTCCTCTGTAAGTTTGCCTGGGCGGCAGTCTGTGGCCGCCAAACTGTCTGCTCCCTGACGAGTTTGCAAACTCGTTGCTTTTGTATTTGCCACTGCCCCCCGCCTGGAGGGGCCGCTCCAAAAAAAACGGTTGACTGGACTTGAGAGCCTTCATCTCTTCCACATGTTCCTTCGCAAGCTTCGCGAATTCTGCCCCAAACAGTCTTGGGGATGCCTCTGAGAAGTCCATGCCTGACTTTACTAAAGCATTAATTGGTGTTGACCTGTGAACAGAACTTGTTTGCGTATGTGTGATGAATTGGTGTTGATTGACCTGTGTATAGCTCTGCTGGAATGACAATGCTCACTCCTATATGTCAGAGAAAGAAAAAGAAAAAGAAATAGAGAGAAGAGAATTAAAGATAAGATGGGGGGGGGGGGGGGGGGATGAGTTAGAGAAGGCTAAATGAACAGGATACACACATGATGGCTAAATGAACAGGATACACACATGATGGCAGGTTTTCCGAGCGCCTGACGAGGACGAGGAAGGCACTCGGAAAACAGCAGTAGCTACAATCTAAGACAGTCAATCAAGAGAACAGCCCGATACTCAACATATCCTCCAGAAGTCTGACACAACTGGAAGAAGAGGTACTAACACTTGGACTGAAATTCGCACCTACACCCAGGAAAGTCCCAGACCCTCTGGAATTCTTCGAGAAGTATCACAACCAGTGTCAATGCAATATAACAAACTAATAGCCAGACCATCTAACAACCCACTGCCCACAATCATTGAGGAGCACCTGACACAAATCAAGACCAGATTGGAAGACATCACAAATCTCAAAGACCCGAAGAAACAGAAAAGATACTACCATAATCTATCAAGAGACCATCAGCAAGCCCTGTCCAACCTGAGGAAGGACAAAAACCTCACTATCAAGCCCGCCGATAAAGGTACTTGTATAGTAGTCCAGGACACGAAGAAATATTTGGAAGAAGGCCTATCAGAACTGAGTGATGTTAACACCTACAAGGAAATCGAGAAGGACCCTTATTTGGAAACTGCTAAATAGGCTAACCAACTAATTGCTGACTGCCATTTCGAGAGAAAGCTACTAACATATTTCGAGAAAGACAGATACACCACAGACCTGAAGGACGTAAGACCACAAAGACTCTACTGGTTACGTAAGGTACACAAGTCCCCCCACCAACTACGGCCAATAGTATCGTGCTGTTCGAGACCAACCCAGAAGTTGTCACAACTATGCAATACTTATCTGAGGAAGTACCTACACACCGTGCCTTCATTAGTCAAGTCGTCCACGGAATCATCAGGATCATTGAACAGTTGCAAGTCCCACAAGAAGCCAGAAAATCACTACTACTCGTCTCACTTGATGTCAAAGCGTTATACCCATGCATTCCCAATGGAGTAGGGATTACCATGGCATTACAGCAGGCCATTCCAACAGACCCTCCAGTGAGTCACAACCACAACCTCAAAACCATGTTGAGGACAATGCTGAAGATAATCCTGGCCGGCAACACTTTCCAATTTGCAGGAAAGACCTTTAAGCAGCTGAAGGGCATCGCCATGGGCACTCCCGTGGCACCAACCTGGGCAAACTTGTTCATGGGCAAGTTAGAAACAGCTGCCCTGAACAGCTGGAGAGGTACCCAGCCACTTCTGTGGCTGAGGTGTTCTGACTCTCTTCCCAGGCACGGCAACCCAACTAGAAGATCTGCTACAACATCTCAATGCCTATCTCAACACGATCAAGTTCACAATATCGAGCTCAACACAAAATGGACTTCTTTGACATTACTGTGTTCAAAGGAGAACGGTACCAGAAGGAAGGCATCTTGGACATCAGACCATTGTCAAAGGCAATTGACCCTCATACTTACCTGCACTACTCTTCGGCTCACCCTAAAGGAAACACCAAAGGAGTAGTAAAGGCAGAAGTAATTAGGACTTTGAGGAGGTCATTATCACCACAAATTTTCGCACATGATGGACTCAAGGGCCTCCTAGAGTGGTTTACCAAGAGAGGCTATCCTGAGAAACTCCTGAAAAAAGTACTGGCAGATGTCAAATTTGAAGATAGAGATGAAAGACTCCATACTGTGAACAGAAAGAACCTCCCACCCTGCACAACAGTACTCTCAATGAGAGCCCACCCGTTCATCACGAATGGAGAGATCTACGACGCCCTATTTGATGAGAACTTACCTTTTATTCCACTGGTATCGAGAAGAAGACCCCCAACCACAGGAGATCTACTGGTGCAAGCAAAGACTCCTTCACTAGAAGCAAGCCACGGCTACCACCTGAGGAGCAGACCACCCAAAGAGTAAAAAACTATGTATCACGTTATCCTAACATGACCATGGAATGTCTTAATTCGTCTTTAATTGTTATGTCACAGCAGGCACCCTGGTCCTTATACTAGGGTGTGTTTTCCGAGCGCCTTCCTCGTTCTCATCAGGCGCTCGGAAAACCTGCCATCATGTATGTATCCTGTTCATTTAGCCATCATGTGTGTATCCTGTTCATTTAGCCTTCTCTAACTCCATCCCCCCCCCCCCCATCTTATCTTTAATTCTCTTCTCTCTAATTCTTTTTCTTTATCTGACATATAGGAGTGAGCTTTGTCATTCCAGCAGAGCTATACACAGGTCAATTAACACCAATTCATCACACATACGCTAACAAGTTCTGTTCACAGGTCAACACCAATTATTATTAATCATCACACACACAAACAAGTTCTGGGTATATATAATTCATCTCTTCTGAGCTTTATTCATTCACCACTAGAAGGCCCAACAAGCCGAAATATTATAGTTTAAACTTAACTTCTATCTCTTGAAGGGATCACACTTGGGGTAGCCTAGTAGCAGTAGCTACAATCTAACACAGCTTGGTCTGAATGGCCGTGATGGGCGCAATGCCATTGTTGATCAGTGCCTGCAGCTTAGCCAGCTCTCTGTCAATACTCTTTGCTGCATTGGAGGCATGCGACTTCACAAAAAAGTCCATCTGAGGCACATTTGTGGCTTCTACGTCAGGAAGGGCAAACAGACGCCTAACTCTGAGGCGAGCCTCGTTGGGCAGAGGCTTCAAGAACTTCTCTGTAAGGAATCTCCGGGTACGTTCAGGCACAGGCCTGAGCACCGATTCATCCTCCCTCTGGTCTGCCTGTTCCTTGTTCTCCGTCTGACCGTAGAGCCCTGACTGGACACAGGCGGCACCCTGTCCGGTCGGTGTGTCAGAATTGTGCCTGTGCCTGGCGCGAGCTCGGTGAGTCAGACTCTGCTGACGGTCTCAGAGAATGACTAGACGTCGAAGGGGATCTCGATCTGCACGGTTTCTCCACTTCGTCAAGTCGCTAGGAGAGATCCTCCAGCTTCTCCAACACCGCGTTCAGTACCCCAGACGAACCCTCCGACTGATCCATTAGCAACTCAGCAAAAAATAGAAAAACTCAAGGCAAAATTAAACTCCGTCAACTGTCGAGCTAGAAAAAAGGCCAAAGGAGGCCGGCGCACGTGGAGTTTTTATAGGGAGCCCTGGAGGGCGTTAAATGGAGTTCTACGCATGTGCACAAGCGACAAATCTAGCTGTTGAGCAATGAAATTTTGGCCAAACACGTTGATGTGTGAAGCTGAGCCCTCTGAAATATAATTGACTTTATATCAACTCAAAGAAAGCATGATGACAAAAAAGATAGCCATGTGTCATAATTAATGATGTTATATCAATAATAATTCCATTAATTAAAAGGAGCATTAGAATGTTTAAAAAAATTATTAATGTAATAACTTTCAAATTGTTTTTATTTTGCCTTCTGTAATATTTACCGAGCTATTATTGCATTTAGTTGTAAATGAAGAATACTTGAAGTTTAAAACCATTTTGTGTATAGCTAAGATGGCTCAACAATTAATATAATTTCTTTATGTAGCTTAATCATTGGAAACTTTTATGATGACATAAAAATGATTCCAGAAATTAGATATCATAAAATAATATTTATTAAAAAGAAAAATGATTGTAGATCTGAAAGTAAAATAATAAAAAAATGATTACTGAATGAGAAAGATGCAATATTATTAATGAAAAGTGTGGTTTAAGCCTTCTGTTTTCATCTCTGTGGATGAGGATGTATTACTTCATATGGAGAAGGGGAATCCCCATCTGGCCTATTTTGTGGTAGTCTGTTACATTCCAACACATGATATAGAGGTGTCTATTTACACACAAACAAAAGCAGAATGTAAGCCAGACTACTGAACTTTCAAGTAGGTAGCTAGTAAGTATTGCTCTCAGGTTATGAAACCAAAACAGATTGATATTGCTGTGGCAAGTTATAACTTATCATTGCATGTGCTTAAAATGTTTCTTTGTATAACCCTAGCCCTAGCCCTAGCCCTAGCCCTAGCCCTATTAGCAGTAAAATCCTGTAAATATGAATATGTACAACAAAATAAGATAATTTGCCCACTATAATTACTATATTTCATGTAGCACACAACACCAACTCTAAAACAATATGACTTCAAACTAGAGAGAGCAGTATAATAAGTAAGCAGTTTACATGATATGACACCCAATCTCCATAATTATTATGATTAACCAACTAACCTCAGGAGGAAGTTTTAATTTTGAGTATGTTTCTTCTTCCTTTCTTGATCCTACATTTCGAGGGTCCAAATGCTTGACACTGGACAACGTGTTGTACTGTGATTCACAAGGAACTTCCATTGTGTGTAAATTTGATGACTTCCTGTAATATAATCATTAAAATCAATATCAGAGAAGTATATTATGTTCTCAGGTTTATCAAACAAAGTACTGAATTGTAAATAGATTTAGAAGCTTGTATATCATTTTTCAACAAGAGAGAGGAACATGAAAAATATAATAGAACTCACTTTTTCCTAACTTTGCATTTTTTCACTAACGACAAAACAAATAAATAATAATCAAGAATGCAATATTTATACAGAAGCTTTCATTAGCTACTTACTGAGCAATATAATGACCACAATTAGAGCAAAAATAAATAGTTCAAATGAAATAACTCCAGCTAATGTGGAAATTATGATGGCTTGAAGTTTATTAGAACCTTCTTTTAGACTTATTCCATCAGTAGCATTGACAAATAGCTGCTCTGTGGTACTCTCAATAACTAAAAACAGAACGAAACAACAAAATGAAAAATGATAATAAAACAATAATAATAATAACAATAACAATAGCACATGATATTAAAATAATAAATAAAAACAATAGCACATGATATTATAGTAATAGTAATAATTACTGTATACACAATTCTATGTACTTCATCAAATAGAGTGACTTAATTACACAAGTAATACCTTACTTGACAAACATGCTGTATTCCTCCTTCCACTTTGAAGCAAACTTGATACGTTATAAATGTATGACCTATAATTTGAAAATTCATCATTCAACTCAAAAACAATCAACTCAGTGCAATCCACTATTTCTGTGGCCTGTATCCTAGCGCTGCCATAGGATCCACTTCCTCTCATAATCACTCCACTGGTGTTGCATGAAATATCATTTCGTACAAATCTATAGTGACAGCCTTGTATACTGCTTCCCTCTATGAAATAACAAGTGATGGTTACATTGTTATCTTCCATTTGATAAAGAGACACGTCCTGTATATTCCATGAACCTACAATACATTGTATCATTTTAATAGTATCATTAACAACAACTACATCTGAAGTAATTACTTGCAATGATGGGTTCTGTGCTTGTGTATCCAGTGAGACCAACTGAAGAATCACGAATAGTAATGTTGAATAAATTATCACTGGGAAGATTTCCACTTTGACATGTGTAGTCTATGGCATTTCTAGACGTGCAATTAACTGTTTTTATATCCCTTGATCTCATTTGACTGGAATTAATTGTGATTACTTCTAGCTCATAATTAGGAAATATTTCATGGGAGCATATCGGCAACTAAAAGAAGATATCTTTAATTAATGTTTAATTCGAGAAAGAATTTTGCAAAATCATACCTTAAATGACGTAAGCAAAACCGATCCATTATCTTTGCGAGTCATTTGATGGCATATATTAGTAGGCAAAGCTGGTACAATCATTTGAGCAATCTCTGAAGTAGCTTCACCTGCTATATTGGAAGCAGTGATATCTACCTCAATACTTTGACAATCTCCAGTACTATTTAGACTGAATTGATGGTAGTTGTGTGTGCCATCGACTATTGATCTCATTTCTGATTGTGCTGATCTGAAAGAAATAGAAAATTCCAAAGACAGTCGAGAAATATTTGGATAGTTCCAATTGATAACCAGAATGTTAGTGTCAAGTCTTAATCTTATATCTTTAGGCTTGGAAGGTTGATCTGAAGTATACAATAACAACAACATAATAATAATTTAATAATTATGATGATTATGGTGATAAAAATAGTTATGATAATAATGACATATTGACAATTTGAAATAATAATAACAATAATAATAACAATAATAATAACAATAATAATAACAATAACAACAAAAATAATAATAGTAATGATAATGATAATAATAATTACTTCACAATTTCTTCTCTCAGCCTTTCTTTTCTCATTAGATGAATTCTCTTTCTTTCACAGGCTTTTTTTAAACAATACAGAATTAAAATATTTTCCCGGTGGCGAACAAATATTTTTAATTCTGTATTGTTTAATAATAATAACTAGTGATGTGCTTGAGCTCAAATGGCGAGCGAGCCTAAAACTACACTATTGTTAAACGATTAATTTTAACTTCAACACTCAAGCTACCAAAAAAAAAAGTCAAGTTTAAATTACGTGGTAAAGGTGTTTCAATGCCATAGTAACCACTCCCTGCAACAGTTAGAATTTTTTAAAAAGCCACAGAAACAAGTAGCATAATTTATACGTTTTCTTTGTGATATTCTTTAGCTAAGTAAAGGCACAATACTTTCACACAACTGAACATACCTACACAAGGCTTACCTTGTAGTTACTCTAGTGGACAAATAATTTTCAAGCAAATACTGTTTAGTAGGGCTTATAACTGTGACAAATAGCTTATTAACTTACCACCGCCACTAACCCGAATAGAAATGGAACTCCGTTAAGTTTTTGAGTTTTAACTAAGAATTCAGATAGGTAAACAATTCAATTTTTAGGATGATACGGGTAATGATCGCTAAACCAGAGGTTTTCGTTTAGTGAAGTTTGGGACGGGGTCGAACAACGAGCTAACACAAAGATACAAGAAGGTCAAAGTACAAAATGACATACGTACGTCCAAACATATATATATAAACAAGCAAACATCCCCGATTTTCAATTGTGTCGTCACCCTTGTAAGTGTCACCCTTGTAAGAGTCTCGCTTGCTACGCTCGCTCTCCAATAATAATAATAATAATAATAAATATCATAGTAATCATAATGGTGCAACATTAGCCACTTGCCACTATCTCTGTTTGGTTTTATCTGAAAAAAATAGCCCCATCAAAGTTTGGACTTCACTGCAGAACATCATAGCAACTGAAAAATTGTATAAGCTGTGTCTTTGTACATCATTTATTTACACTCGTGCATATACCATAATCATGAGTTTTAGTTGATGTTTATTTACACTTTCGTTTATGCCCCTTAGCAATTGAAATATTGTCCAGTATTTGTGTAAAAATATGTATGTTAAATCTTACCTTATAGGGTCAACCCCATTTTATTGCCCCCAAACCTTGGCAAATATAAACCGATGTTGTTGTTTCATTTTCAAGCAGTAGACAAGTGGATAAATTCAGAAACTATTAATTTTCTACGCGAGAATTTTTGCTGCATTATTTATGTGATCACACCCCACCCCACTATATACGCACAATGGTAAGTGAGGTATAGATGCATTCGGGCATCTCACAAAACTGGGTGTGCATTTGGAGTTGTTTGTGACTATTCAGTTGGAGTGTGCCACCAACACTACCCAAGTATGGCTATGTGAGATCACTCTTAAATAGAATGTCTGGATACATTCTCATTGTACGAAATCCACTAGAATGTCTCAATTTGACAACTCCTACCACCGATATGTTATAAAAATGAGGTAAAAATGTATTTTAAATAAACTTACTCATGATGAAAATTCTGATAACTTCTGAAAAACCGAGAGTTCCATTCTCAGCATTATAAAACTGGCAGCTGACAGACTTTACTCCATCATGAATGCCCCTGAATTGTAACATTGACTTATGCATTGATGCATAATGAACATCTAAACCCAAAGAAGTGTAGTTGCGGACAGTACTTGTTTCACTAATGAAGATATGATCTGTAGAAGAAAAGTTTATATTCCAGCCAAGATGATCTCCTTTGATTATCTTTAGTGTACAGTTAAACTGAATTATTGTTCCATTTGGTGCTATGATATCAATGGATGGTGATATTTCTATTTGTTCATTGCCTGCAAAGTAATAACATTAATATCACAATCATAAGTATTATTGAACCCAATTCTGTAAACATAAAATAAAATGTATTTTAAAAAAATAGTAACATCAATTTCTTTAATCTAATCTTGCTTAATAATTTTTATTTGCAATTTTCACTGACACAAATTTTTGGCAATGTCCAAATTAATAATTATTCTGTCTTCTGCATCTTAAAGCAGCTGTAATGTACAGCTGAGTAGTTCTATTATAATGAAAACACACGTCCTTGAGTTTATCCTATTTCTAGTCACATTGTGCTTTACTATAAAGAAATTATTCTTACACCTACGGTATAGAAGAGACAATGTAAAGACTGTGAGAGATATTCATTAGAACTATCCTATAATGGAGTCCTCATTTTAAGTCTAACAAAGCTTGATTGTAATTCTAGTTTAGGTTGTCTATATTATAATTAAAGGGTCACTTAAGTTCATACTGAAGTATGCAGGTTTTTCTCTAGCCCAATTATCACGTCCCAAAATAAGTAATAAAATTCAAAGTGAAGCTTTTATCAATTTTATCAAAATATTGCAAATAAAATAACTATGGATATACTTAAATACCAACATCATTGTATAAATTGACAGAATATATCAAACAGAAGTAACAAATAATATCTGCTTTAGTCACTAAAATTCCTTTATCAAGTCATTTATATAGGAAATCTTTTTGTTGATGTTTATTGGGAGATGACTAAACTAAATAATAAGAATATTTTGTCTATGTTGAATTAGGACCATTACAAGTTTTGTCTGTTACATGGATTATAGACACCATTAAAAACACTAGTGTAGAGTTGATTGTAGTTTATATACTGAAAATCCAAAGCCTCATCATATTCCTCAACAAAGTACTGTAACTCAATTTTTTTATATTAATAATACATTACCATTACTAGCTAATTACTTTAAAAGAATAATAAATTAGAACATTAAATATACCACTATATATATGGCATATTTTCCATTGAGTATAAAAATTACAACATTAGTCTTTAAGAGTCTAAAATTCTTTATACTTTTATTTTCACTAATTACTGATGAGATAATACACTCACTGTTTATTTTTATTTCTTAGGTGGCACTCTACCGTTTGCCGAATAGTGTACTCTGGTTTATTATAAAGGACTAAGGTGAACAGGCTGTAGCAAAGTTGTTGTTCAATTAACATGGAATGGTGTAGTCCAAGGAAACATAACTATCTACTGACAGAAGTCACTGAAATGCATTGATATGTGTATTTCCTTGACGTGTCCACATACCACTAACAAAACTCATCTCTATATAATGAACACTTCAGTATTTTATTAACTTTTACTTCATGTATGGTAACAAAGTACTAGAAAAAGTATAAGTGTTTTATGTAGCACTAGTCAATAGCACTGGCACTAATATAGAATATTGCAAAGTCACAATTACCTTTAAATCCTATATACGGTACTGTGTTTCTGAATTGAGTAGTGTTAGATGTCAAAAAGTGGAAGTCAAAAGTTAAGGTGGTATCGTTAAAAAGCTAATGCATCTTCTGAATAACTGGCCCATAAGTCCTATTGAAAATTGAAGTGTCACTGCTCTATTATTAGGTACATTCTGAACAAAGGAAGTGATGGAAGATAAAGTAAAGTTAGAACCAAAGCTTGAAGGAGTCATAAAACTTTCACAGTTGGTTTTGTCATTCTGTCAATTACTTGCAACAATTATGGATTAGGTGTAGAAATTTAATAACGTGTGATCCACTAATCAATTACCATACATCATCTCTAAATTGGCTGTATGCTTTTTCTTTTCGGTAATTTGTCAAAAATGGAAATGTGTCTAAAGTTTGAGACGTATTAATTGGTGATGATATTCCACCAGTCACAGATGAGAATAGAACATTGAGAAGTGGAGGTGCACACCTAAGCCTTGCTCACAAGAGCTTCAAATAACAAAGCTGTAGATATTAGTAATAATAGCTACATATTATATACATGCAAAAATTGTTTTATTTTCTACTCACTTATATTACATTTCCAGAAGAATTTTTCAAAATTAATGAAGTTGAGTAGTTAGTAGTAGTACCCTTAGAAATGTAACACTTTAGCTATCATACATCAAGTCTTAATTAGTCATCAATAGACAAAATACCCCATCACACACAGTTGTGCTTGATGTATAATGCAGTAGTGTGAAGTCTTTTTTATTTCTTGTTGTCCTATACTACATGATTGAGTTACAACAGTTTCCTTCTTCAGCTGTCTTCCTTCCTGAGTAATCTCAGGCTCTTGTTAACTTTTCCTCTATTCACTTCATTCTTCTTGAATCACGGACTCCCTTTTCTCTTTATCTATCCCTTTTGCCTCTCAAGATCTATGCCCTATTCATGATTGTGTACTTGAGAATATCACCTTCTCCATTCATTCCTCATCGGCTTCACCTGCTGTTAGCTACAATTTGTCGCCATTTTAAGAGACTTCATTTTCAATGTGATGACTCCTCCCCCATCCAGTTTGACCCGATGTTTTACTAACCAGGCTCAGTTCACGAATTATTCATGCACACACCATTGTCAAGCGTATTATGATATAGATTATTAAAAGATACTTCTGCTTGAGATAAACAACATCATAATTACTACAGCATCATTAAGCCTGCCAGAAGTGTTACACTCACTTCATTACTTTCACACTGTCTAAGTCCATACTGTTCATTGCGCTAGATTTATGACTCCTAACACTCCCACATAAAATGCGAGCATACAAGCAGTGAACCTTGCCATACATGTGGTATTAAAGACTTATCCGTGCATAACACGTGACTATCCTCACTCATGGTTTACTACAGACCTTGCGCTTGTTTAGCAACAGTTGGATAATCCTGCACACATATCTATAATATCACTATAAAATGATGGTCTGGTAATTTCTATATTGGCTGCAAAAATATGTTTTTTTTAAATATCTACTGTGGTTAGCAGTCAATATTATGCTTCCTGGTAAACACTCTGCTTGTAAGATGGATATACTTTGTCAAGGACATACAATATTTTACTGGTGATTCTAAGTAGATTACCAACAATTTGTTAACAGTTCCATGCCCATGTTGACACAGAAGACTGTAGATACTGCCATGCATTGATTGTTACAGATCAACATTATTGCTGCATGAAAGTGATATAACCAAGCATACTTCTATTGCAGAACATCACATGGCTAAACGTTTTCCTTGCTAAAGAGTTTGTTATAATATGGCTAGCTAATATTCTCACAGCAAGTTACACAATAACAATATTATTGGTTTTCAACGACAAAGTTACAAACGGTTCCCAGGCAGACTCACCTGCGCATCCCGAACAATGAAGGAGCAAGATAATCACAAAGCACTCTGCCACAATCATTTGCGTAACATTCAGAAAGGTTTCAAGTGTGCCCCAAGTTTCAAAAGATGCGGATATGCACTGCGGGTTAAAAACCAGGTCTGACTAAAACACGGACCGTACCGGACCCCCCACGGACTGGACTAAATTCGCGATAAACTCGCGCACAGCGAGCGCGCATGCCCGGACTTCGTGTAAACTAGTCTCTCCACGTCCAACTTATTGATAATGCCTGCTTCTTATTTTGGTAGCAATGAGTGGAAGAGAAATATCTGTTACTTGGCAAAAAAAATAGCTCAGACAGCACTAATAAATGGGAATTATTTTGTTGTCAGTGATGCTTACATAACTACACTTTAATAAGCTTTCGTGAAATTATATAACCATATTTAAAATAGTTGACAGTACACAACCTCAACAGGATTATCTTAAAGAACTAATGTCAACATAGCATTGTTGTATACATGTAATATAGTATTCCACTACTTTATTACATAATCATTCTTGTTGCCATGTAATAAAGTAGTGGAATACTATTACATGTATACAACAATGCTATGTTGACATTAGTTCTTTAAGATAATCCTTTTATTAGAGATGCGTCCACCATCACAAATTATACAAGGGGAAACTGTCGTACATTCTTTAATTAATAAGAAGTCACTTCAGATACGTCCACCATCACAAATTATACGAGGAAAAACTGTCGTACACTCTTTAATTAATAAGAAGTCACTTTCAGATGCATGTACTTTCACATAATGTACGAGTGGAAACTGCCGTATACTATTTAATTAGCTAGAAAATTCATTAACATATATATGTTACAGACCAATTACAAACTTGGACTGTTTTAAAATGGTCCAGCCATTTTAAAACGGACCAGACCGTTTTAAAATGGGCCAAACCATTGCCAAACCTCAGACTGTTTTAAAACAGGCCAGACCATTTAAAAAAACGGGCCAGACCACTGGCCAAACTATTTTAGAACAGGCTGGTCAAACTATTCAAACCTTTTCGAAGGGTGTCAAACCCTTTTTAAAAGAATCAGATCATTAAAACGAGTCAGATAGTAAACCTGGCAAAATACAAAAACAAAAACAAACTGCTAAATGTAAATAGGGCAGTTGCCAAAGCAGACCCAAGACAGAACTCTTGTGTGTTCATAAATATTTTTTTTCTGAATTGAACTATTAAAAAAAAATTGAAATAAAACAGATAGTGTTTAAAAAAGTTTGTTAATCTAAATTTCACTAATCCAAGCAATTTGGGCATGCCAATCCTATTAAAAACACACTTGATCGTTTGTGCGTGCATCTGTCACTTGTCCATCTTCTTAAAAGAATGTAACTGAAAAGACCTCGCAATAAACTTCTTTTAATTGAAAATTAAAAAAAGCTCTCACACTCACCAATAACTAGTGCAGGAATACTGAGTAGTCATACCATTATATATTATAGGAAGGGCTACAGTTTATCAATCTATTAGAGCATAACAAAAGCTGAGTAAGGTGGGTCGCAGTCATCTAGGGTGAAAACCTATAAGATAGGCAAGGTCATTCAGTCGACATGGCTATGTTCTCATGGTCAGACAAAGACAGGTAAGTACACAAATTACAATGTGAGAAATGCATAAAATATGTAATGAGTTTTTCAAACTAAACATTTCACAAATTTGGGTCTCACTAAAGTATTCACCCACACAGATACAAAGATCAACAAACAACAAGTTAGATGTTATGTTGCTCAGAGTAATCTCTTTTTCCAGCTAGCTCTGTGCACAACAGATTCATTACAGAAACTTCAAAAATAAGGGAAAATATATTACGTCTATGGAATTTTGAAAGGAGAGTTAATTTCTCTTTACTCTAAATGTGTTTGTGTTGTGTAGCTTGATAAGGATTGTAATAAACTTGACCATAAATTAGTCATACCCCCCATGATAGCAGTAGTATAGTCTTAGTGTTTGCTGTTAGCTCTTGCAACATTTCATACTGCTATAATATGATGCAGCAAGATGTACGGACGCAAAAGCATGTAAATTAAAGCTCCATGTACTTGCATTGTGCACTTATTTCAGTTCAAATTCTGGGAACAGTGACATTATTTCTCAAAGGTGGCAAGACAACACATTTGTCAGAGTGATTTAACGTCTGATCTCAATATTCTGGCTCTGGTATGACGCTGCCTGATATGGCTACCACCATAGCTGTCTCCACGAATGTCACGTCATTGTCAGTTTTGTCTGAATCCACTTCATGTGGTTGAACTTTGACACAAAGGACTGCATTAGTGGCTTCTCTGGTGGACTTTTCTCGATGCAGATCGTGTGGTGTTTATTGTGGCATGTTCGGCAGGTGTACTTGGAGGGACAGTGCGTGTAGCTATGTCCTTCTCCTAGACAGTTAGTACACAATCGCTTCTCCCAAACAAACTTGTTTATTTTGTCTACATCATAGTGGGCGAAGGGTTGACACCGAACTAAGTTGTGCTGGTCTGTGCACAGAGGGCACTTGATAACTGGCAGCAATTTATTTGGCTTACTCTTGGCTGAGCTGTTGGCTGGTAATGTGGAAGTGGTTCCAGAGGCGTCTGGTGCCATTTGTTTGACAAGTTTTCTGATGTATTCCTCAGCGATATACTAACAGCTGAGCTGTTGGCTGGTAATGTGGAAGTGGTTCCAGAGGCGTCTGGTGCCATTTGTTTGACAAGTTTTCTGATGTATTCCTCAGCATCTTCTACTTCTTCAGGGGTCAACTGTGGTCAAACTCTCTGTGGTGATATACTAGGAAATGATTTGTATTAGAATTGTGGGTAGGGCATGGAGCTATGCTACAACTGTATAGGCTAAAATACAAATAGAACAAAAACAAAAAATACAATAAAAACAGTCAACAGCGTAGACTAATATGTTATTATTTTGATCACTGCAAAAGATAATTGGTGAGTGAACCACTAAGGGATGTTTATGTCAATTATTTCTGCTGTCAATTATTTCAGCTTTTAATCACTTAAATGACAACATCTGGTACAATAAGCAAATGATGGGTAATGACATGATTAACACAATAATGAAGAGGATGGGTGCAACTGCAGGATTGTCTGGGAAGAAAACAAACCATTCAGCAAGAAAAACGATGTGACTTGTCTCACAAAACATAATATACCAGAAACTCAAATTATTCAATTAACTGGACATAAAAATCTGCCAAGTCTCAACAAATACAAAAAGGCCTCACTAGAACAACAAAGGGGCCGGAGTACATTGTCAGGCTGGTTAGGGTATGGCCTGACCACTTTTTGGGGATGACATTACATATTCATGGAGAAAAAAAACAGACTTTGGAGTCATGTTTATAAACACTTTCATTGCAAACAATGATCACATAAGAAAGATTATGTGTTATTGTTACTTGCAGTGTAATTCTTTGTCATTTGATTAAAACACATGTCCAGTTAAAAGTGGCACATTTCATTACACATCTCTGTGCACTGGCCACACCCATGACCACACCTTTTCTTGGCCTGACCACTAAAATGGATCTTTCTCCAGCTCTGTATGTCTTGAGCTCATACAGGTAGCCTGAGCCTTCAATTTCTAGTATTTCATCAAGTGGTACTGCAAATCAAGACTTGACGACTCAGTCCCTGCTTGCTGGACCAACACTCACTGGTTGTACATTCAATATTGGCTTCCCTACAGCAACACAGATACCAAGTTTCACAATGTCCACAGCATCTAAAGACACGGAATAATAATAGTGATAATTCACTAATAGATAAAAGAATAACATATAGATATGTCGAAATGATGTATTTTTATTTACCATGAAAAATTTATTATGAAAACAGAAAAATTGGAATTAACCCCAAGGGGATGCAATAACACTTTTAGAATGCCACAGGGGATGTAATGATAAAAAATTGGGGTAGTTTGATTTGTATTAATCTCTATGGGAGTACCTGAGTTCAGTACATGATAATAATAATTATTGTCACTAGCTATAATTGTGGGGCTGCCCACAAGAGAATGAAGAATAAAGAGATATTATCATATCACACATTGCATAATCACACCTGTAACTTACCTAACTGCTCTAGAACATTCCTAGCTAGTGTGCTCTCACCTAATGAGCACAGTCAGTGCCGCGTTTCTTTTTATGTTACACTTGCGGATGGACGGCCATATAATATTTAACTATCCCATCATATCTTCAATAAGTCTCTTTGGTTGTAGTTACCTTCACACATCTCATGCATGCTATTAATTAATTACTCCTTTATATACATCTGAGCATTGGAGGAGTATTTGATTTAGTTACTGCTGAGGGTGCAGTATCAGCTATAATATAGATCGACTCTGGTGGCAGTTATGCATTTCTGAGGGCAGTCCGAGTAAGTACAAAGCCTACATCCTCAAACTCAAAGGTGCCCCACAATTTTATTATTATTATTGTTATTATTTTATTGTTGTTATCATTTTTATTATTTTTTTTAATTTTTATTGTTAATAATATTATTATGGCAATGGTAACAACATGAACAATTATAATTATATGATAATATGCAAAACAACAATGGAATGCTAGTAAATAACGGCAATGTTTACAAAAATGTTATGTTGATGCTGACAACAATAAATGAATGCTGTTTGGTAAGTAATAAATCTTTCTCTTGAACTTATTGACACTGAAAGAGAAACAAGAAAGTACTATAGCTCTATTATAGACAAATTTTACATGGAGTCCAGGCATGCGCGCTCGCCGTGCGCGAGTTTTTCGCGAATTTAGTCCGGTCCGTGTTTTAGTCAGACCCTGAAAAACCGGCTGCTAGGTGAATGGGTTGGGGTTTTTTAATCTTTTCCCCACTGTGGTATGTCATTAATAGCTAATCTAGGCTGCGTGCCTATGTGCCGCTGCAGAAGACGCGAAAGTTGCCTGTGTGACTACCGGGTGTGGCGGTAGCAGCACAAATGGTGGATGAGTTTTATGCTAAAGGCTGACAAAAAAATGTGTGTAACGGCGTGTACCAATCTTTTAGTGAGTGCTGGAAAATTTGGTACATGCAACCGCTCTATGGAGCTGTGGGTGTTATTGTCACCTTTCTTACCTCTTTCTTACCTCTGCTATGTTGTTTCACTGGTTATTTTGAGTGGGGAGGTGGGGTGGGGGGGTGGGGGTGGGTGGGAAGGGGGACTGATTCTGATTAATCAAGTATCGTGGGGATTGTGAGAATTCTGGTCCAGTATTTATGTACTAGATCAATTCTGGTGTATTTACAAGTATTTTTAAGACAAAAACACAGCAAAGCAAAAAACAAACAAACAAACAAATAAAGAAGGAAAGAAAGCAGAAACAATATTTAGTCTACTTAGAGTTCATTCATTCTTGTTTGCAGATGCAAAATCATGAGCAACTTTTAGATTGATTTTATCAGTTTATATTGATTGTGTACACATTCAGATTAGATTCATACACTGGGATGTCACTGGACTTCTAAAGAGAAAGTTTTAATTCTTTGTAGAGAAGAAAATGACCTTTCAGCCTTTTCAATAGTTACAGGAAATGTTAAGTGCACTTAACTAACTTGTCCACCCCATTGAGCATGCCTGTGACCATATTGCTTTGATTCAATGCATCAGCAATAGTCCTTATATTTAGTAATTGTGTGTGGTCATGGTGTCTAAAAGCATGGGAATCTGGATTTGTTATCAATTAATATAATTAATATGGTGCTCTTCAAGGATTTGGTGCAACTCTGGCATAAGTGTGTGTCCACCCATTAGCTGATTAAATTCGGAGAACTCAATTTTCTGCACGACCGAATGCTGTTCTATTACTTAATATACAATTTCTAAGCAAGTATGTTGATACCTATCCTTGGGACTAGCATAATGATGTGGCTGAGATCTACCATTTTAGTTGCTTTCATTGGTATTTTCCTGTACTTAGGAAAGACAGGCTCTTCTGTGAACTTCTCATGTGAAGACTTGAGAACATCATCATAAAAAGCAGAACAATTGTTGTCGGATACCAAATATCACACAAAATAGCAAAAGTGTGGGTGGGGAGATTCCTGCCCCCTGCCCTCCTGTGTCTTCCCCTGATAAATGACACTGGAGTAACAGGTGTGAAGTGATTTAGAGACTAAAGTCTAGTGACTAATGTGGAAGATATACTTGCTAGTTAGAGGGGGTTGTTCTTACGTAATCTTGTAGTTTGTGTTGTGTGGAATGATGTCAGAGTACCATCCCATTGGGCAGACCTTTTCTTTCTATTTCTATTTATATTATCATACTGGGGCTTGTCTTGGTTATTTATATAAACATATATTTATCTAGAATCAACTTGTTTTTAAAGGTGAGTGGTGAGCTTTCACCAGTCATATCTCAATGACAACAGGACATTGAGAAGTGCATTTGTACGTGTTGGGAGCCAGTGCGAGTTGATCAAACTGACATTTCATAGTATATTCGCATGTTATAAAGTCAACCAATTGTTGCTAGACAAGTGCACAGCCTGCAGTAAAGCATGAGTGATGATGAGTCATGTTATGCACTGATGTGTCGTTTGAACATTATCACCAAATCTAAGACAAGGTTCACTGCTTGTGCATGCTCACTTTTGATGTGGAAGATGAGTCACAAACATGAGACAGTGAAAGTAATGAAGTGAAAACACTACTACACTACTATATAGGGTTTAACTGCCATTTTCTAATACATGTACACCTAAAGATATGTTACAAAATTTTGAAGATATTATTGTGAATGTAACATTAGCAACCTGCAGCATAGAATATTAAGTGGAAATGAGTTTTTAAGACTTTTAAAGATCAGTAGCTATGTAGAAAATAATCAGTTCTTTTACATATAAAACAACACCAATAATGTTTGTATTTATTTACAAAATAAATACAGTAGTAGCCTAAAATTAAACAGTTGGGGCATAATAAAGAGTTAATGATCTGTAGTAGACATGATGTTGTTTACTTCTATCAGAAGTTTATAATTATTATAATAAGATACCTATAGTTTCGGTCCATACAAGTTTATGTTTTAATGGGACCACAGCCCACTGGCAACTTGATATCCATGTAGCAACGATAACAATACTCTTTTCTGAGAGTAGCTACTTTTACTCAACTTCATGTGTTATAATATTATAAGTGAGTAAATAGAGAAAATTATTCTTGTCATACCTAGTCGTGTATAGCTACATATTTTGAATATTAACAACTTAAAATTGATAATTTGAAGCTTTTGTGAACCATGACTTTTGATTATAATAGATATCTCAAAGTAGTATAGTTAGTTCAATAAGGATGCCTCCCCCATAAATACTCTATATTTTGGACATAATTTTTTTGGCATACAATATGAACTAGTGACTTAATTCTATGCAGACAACCAGCAGCTTGCAAGTTCATGCTTGACATATAAGAACATTAATTTTTGAGGTTGGAAAAACTGTCATGCATAGCTTGCTAAGAGATTAGAACATTAAACCATATATTAAACATGCAAAAGTCACCAAGCTAAATGTGTTCCTTTGTGAAAATTGGACATATTATTTGTTACCATCAAAGCTCAATTAAAATTAGCTATAAATTTATGAATAATTTCTCCTCAAACTCACTTGCACACCGAAAACAATGAAGGAATAAGATAATCAATAAGAACTTTCCTATAGCCATTAGAGTACTCTTTAAAAGGTTTCGAGTACGCTGGAGCATACATATACTTTCGTGTTGTACATCTATGGCTGGAGCTAGTTGAAACGGTTCGGATAAATATTTTATTTAGCGGACAATAGCCTATATACCTGTTATCCCGTCAATGGGTTGGGTTAGGTGTGTTTTTTTCCCCTGTATTTATTGCGTTGCACCGTGTAGCAGTGGTATGTCATTGATGGCCTGTCGTGTGTATGTACGCCGCAGACGGAGGTGCTGGTGTAACTAACTCGTTGTGATGGTAGCAGCACGAATGAGGATGTACGGCGGGATACGTTCTGACTTTAAAATTAGGTTACCTCTGTCGAGTGCCGGTAATTTTGGTAAAGCGTCGCTACAGATGGGGCGCGGTTTTAGCTTGGTTGCTAGGTGATAACCTTCGAGGGGCGCCGTCTGACTAGGGGCGGGGCGCTTGAGTCTGCTGAAGTTACACTGAGATTGGCTGGTCTTGCAATGGCTATGCAAGCTCCGGCTGGGAGAAAAGTTAAGAATCCCCAGGATGTAAAAGAAAGAAGAGATGTCGTACTTAAAAAGTATCAAGGCTTCAAAGATGCCGCTAAGCTGAGGAGGGACAGGCTTGAAGGGGCCAAGAGGTTCCAGCAGTTTAAAAGGGATGCTGATGAACTTGAATCCTGGGTCAATGAAAAGCTGCAGTTGATATCAGAGGATTCTTTAAAGGACAGAATAAACCTACAGGTACCTAAACATTGAGTCTACTAAGTAGGTAAAGGGTTTATACATTTCATAGACATGCTACGACAAGATTGTTTTAACAGATGTAACTACATCTAAGTAATTGAGTAACTACATCTAAGTAATTAAGGTAGTATACTTTGTCTCAGTAAAGCTCAAATGTAATTGTATGGAATATTATAGCAATTTCTTAGAATTATTTAATTTAAAGACGTTGGATTCGCCACCTCGTAATAATATGAGTTTATTAATATATGTGATGTGACAAATCCCTTAACTATTGGATTAAATAATTAAAAACTTTTTTTGTAGGGTTATATACTAGTATTAATTAATCCTATGGTAATTGTTACCATTAGTTTTAAATGAAGCTACTTAGATAGGTATGCAAGTATTGTAGCATTTGTTATTTATATAGGGTAAGATTCAGAAGCACCAGACATTTGAGGCGGAGCTTGTGGCTCACACGGATGTCATTCGCACGCTCAAGAATGTGGGACGAGAAATGATCAGCCAACAAAACATAGCATCAGACAAAATCAGGGTATGTAAATTTAGTAGCTAAGCATAGTTTCTACAGTGTGTGTATATTTAGTAGCTAATCATACTTCATTTAATACCGAAAAGTATTTAATTTAGTTATATTTTATTGTATTTATACCAGAGCCGTTTGGATGAGCTGTCTCGTCTGTGGCAAAAATTGAACGATGCCTCCACGGACAAGAGGCAGAAACTCCAAGATGGCCAGAAGCGAGACATGTTTATCAGAGAGGCTGACGAAGTGGCTGCGTGGATATCGGACAGAGAAGCCGTAGCTAGCTCCGAGGAACTCGGCAAAGACCTGGAGCATGTTGAAATGCTGCAGAAGACATTCACGGACTTCATGAAGGACTTGGAAGCTAACAATACCAGGATAGAGAAGCTGAGTCAGCAGGCTAAGAAGCTGCTGGGAGAGAGGCATCCTGACTCCGATATGATAGAGACTAGGCAGGAAGGTGTGAAGCAGAGCTGGGCAGAGCTTCAGATGTTGGCACAAAGACGGGAAGAGAAGCTAGCTGGAGCTCATGAGATACAAAAGTTTAACCGGTCAGTTTGTTGTGTCAAGACAGAAACGATAATGTTAAGTACACAAACAAATACACTGTATTTTCATTAACATCAAGTTTATTTGCCTTTTTTTTTTTTTTTTTTTTTGTTTGTTTGTTTTGTTTGGACCGCATAACTAGCAGAATGAACACTTGCAGCCATCAGCTCACCATGTTATACATCCTGCTTGTCAGTGGGTGTCAGCCAATTTGTGTAGTTTGCACTGCATAACACCTGGCACCGTGCAGTATAAATTGGCTGTTGTGATGGTTACAACCCATTAAATGCAAATACAGTTGTACCAGGTAAGTGCCTATGGGCACTGAGCCATTTCCTTACAACATTCATTCAAAGGTTATGTTGAATAGAGAAACGGGGAAGTTGAGTGCTTAGTGAACTGCTTACCTGGTTTTTTTTTGTTTTTCTTTCTTTCTTACTTTTTTTTTTTTTTTTTTTGAGAAACAGGAAATTGAGTGCTCGCTTACCTGGTATTTTTTTTTTTTGTGAACTTTTTTTTTTATAGTCAGTATTTGGTATGAACAGATTTTGGATTTCCAATAAATTAAATTAATATGTACCTATATACATATACTTAAATTTGCTTAATATAATATAAAAAAATTCAGAGATGCTAATGAGACTAAAAGTTGGATGAACGAGAAGGACCACGCCCTCTTATCGGATGACTGTGGCCGGGACCTTGCTAGTGTGCAGGCATTGCAGAGGAAGCACGAGGGACTGGAGAGAGAGTTGGCAGCTCTGGAAGATAAGGTGGGACAGTTGGGGGAGGAGGCCAGGAGACTGCAAGCCAAACACCCAGACAGCTCCGACAGAATCGCCGCCAAACAGGCAGAGATAGTGGGACTTTGGGAAGGCATCAAAAGAAAGGTAAGTAGATGTAAATTGTTGATTTCTTGTAGTCTGATATGAATATGTATGTATATTCATTACACCTCTGGTCTAACTTCTGTTCATTGTTGCCACCATAGAAATTAGATGGCAATACTTATTTAAGTACATAGATGTTATCAACATACAGTTTTCTTCATTCATTATGTTTGATTGTCCCAAAGTTGATTTATTTTATGCTCACTTCACATGCATCATGATATTTTGTGGTGTTGAATTAGGCGTCCCAAAGAAGTCAGCGTCTCACAGACTCTGAGCAGTACCAGAAATACATGGGAGACTACCGGTGAGTCGCTGCTGGTGTACATGCACTCTCATACTATTCCATTCTACATACTACACTATTGCTATTGGTCGATGGTGTTTTACCTAGAAAGTTGATACGTACCTTTTGTTGCTGACGCCAGTAAATCTTAGTAGCGATTTAGATGTATTGGAGCTGCAAGTTGGCATGTCAGGAATATTATATAAATTTTGTAATCTTGAACAAAATTATTGTTACTACTGTTTTTCTGTTTGTAATAACACCCACTCAATTATAATTATTTTAGCTTCAATGCATCTAAACCGATGCTAAAATTGGCGTTAGTAAAGTGTATCAACTTCATTTTAATTATAAAATTTGTGAACCATCTTGACTAATCACTATCTTCCTCGCACCTGTTGCTATGTTACAGTGAGCTGTTGTCGTGGGTGAGTGACATGAAGGCATTGGTGTCGGCGGATGAGTTAGCCCGGGATGTTGCCGGGGCTGAGGCCATGCTGGACAGGCACAAGGAGAGGAAGGGAGAGTTGGATGCACAGGAAGACAGCTTCAAGGCCAGCATTCAGTTTGGACAGGAACTCATTTCATCTGGACATTACCAGTCGGAACAAATCAAAGACATTGTAAGTCATACAAATGGTGATTGTGTTTACTGCTATGGACATAGGTTATTGTAATATAAAAAATTACGATATTACTTTCACTGTCCAAAAGTTGTGGGCTCTTCCACCTACCTATCCAAGTTGGGGAGGGGGGGCGGGGACTGGAGCCCCCTGAGCCCCCACTATCCGCCACTAGTACTGTTATTGTTCACTGTCTGTTGTGTCTTGTGCTACAGATGCAGTCTCTGCTGCAGGAGAAAGGTTCTCTGCTGGAGTTATGGGAGGAGAGGAAAGTTCAGTTTGAGCAGTGCATGGAGTTGCAGTTGTTCCTCAGAGACGCTTACCAGGCAGAGAAGTGGATAGCCAAACAGGAGGTATGACATGCATATGGCAGGCATATTTGTTAAGTTAAGTTACAGAAAAAAGACAACAAACCAACAAAAAAGAATAACAAACAAGTGTACATAACATGTATGTATGTATGTATGTATGTATGTTATCTTCAAAACATACTATTCTCAATTCACAACTTCTGCAAAGTGCAGTTCTAGCCAATAGTTGGCACTGGTCGTGAATATCACCGACATTATGTTATGAATATATAGTACTAATTATTTAATTACTTGCAATAAGAGTAACAACAGATTATTTTCAATTTACATTGGTCATTCATATTGTAGTTGCATTTATTTTCATCATTGTTTGTTTGTGGTTGTTTGTGTAGTTGTTTCTGGCCATTGAAGATATTGGGGACTCCCTGGATGAGGTGGAGAGTCTGATAGGCAAACACAAGAATTTTGAAAAGACCCTCACTGCTCAAGAGGAGAAATTCAAAGTGAGTCAGTAAAGCTGTTGCTATGAGAAATAGCTAATCACATAACTTTCTGTAAGTAGTTTACAATATTGTCCAATTGCTCCAAGGATTCTTAACATTTCTATAAACCCATTGTTAATGGCTAATTTCTTCCTCACAGTTGACCTTTGATCTTTGAAGCTAAACCAGTTGTGCTGTATCAATAGCTAGAATATCTGAATTCATCTGTAGTCTTAGCTTTGCTGTTCTCATGGAGTCTGTCTGGTGCCAGAATGTTAATTTATGTTGTGCCACAAATCTGTACTTAACAGTTCCAGTGGAAAGATGTAATATTAATTGAATTAATGTTACTATGCATGTGAGAATACAAGATGTGAAAGTTGTGCTCTAATTAAGTATGTACATGTGGAGTTAGCTGTGTGGACATGTATGTACTACATATAATGCAAGACGTGTACATTTGTATCGTGGCTAGTTCAAACCAGCCAATCAGATTGTTCAATTGGCAGTGAACATATTTCATACCTTCCCTAAAGTGAACATGGTTGTTAGAGCTACAAGTTGGTTGCATTACTCCGTTTAGTCAGTCAGTGCAGAGTTAATTTACACTATCCAGGCCCTTTGACCTCGGTTGTGTAAATCCTGTACCAACCTCCTCATTCTAACTATACATACATATATGTTCACCACGACGTGGAGGTTGGTACGGGGTTTACACAACAGAGGGATGAAGGCCCGAGGATAGCGTAAATTCCATACTGACTGAACAGAGTGGTGCAACAGACTTGTGTGGCTCTAGGCTATACAAAACACACAAGAACTAATTTTAATTGGACGGTTCACTTATTCAGCTCCTAGGAGGTGGGTATGAAATTTATTCACCACTAATGGAGCAATCTGATTGGACAGTTTGAACATTCTATGGTACAAGTACGTGTTATATCACAGGTCTTGCATTATCTAAAGAAACTTACATTACATTTTTTCTATAAATTCAATTCAAAGCACAAGGCCCAGGCCCCCTGGGGCTCCTCACGCCTTCCCCCCTCTGTCCTCTCCTGGGTACTAACGATCATGCTGTATGTCTTATATATCTTAGTACAGTCATAACGATATTTACTTTATAGTAGCAAGTTTTCTCATTGTAACAGCCAATATTGTTAATTAAAACTTAATCTGACGTTAAAACTTCTTGCCAAAGTCCTCTTCGGGAGTGAAGAAGTGGAAATGTCGGGTTACCTTAATTAACAATATTGGCTTTTAGAACGAGAGTTTTTGTTATTATCATAATATTATTTCAGCCGACCAAGAATCATGTGTTTTGTACGATATATTGTCAGGCACTGAGTGACACAGCCGCAAGACTGACTCAGATGGATCACTACGCATCAGATGAGATAGCCAGCACCAGCTCGTCCATCAAACAGAAGCAATCCAAGCTCCTGTCTCAGGCCAGGGAGCGCTACTCTAACCTGGAAGAATCCTTGAGCCTCCAACAGTTCCTGAGAGATGCTGACGAGGCCAAAAGCTGGATGAGTGAAAAGTCTAAGGTGGCAGGAGACGAGACGTATCGTGACCCTAGCAACCTGGAGGTTAAGATCCAGCAGCATCAAGACTTTGAGGCTGAACTGCAAGCCAATAAAGGAAGGATAGATGCAGTGGTCCAGACTGGGAGGGAACTCAGGGACAGGCAGCACTTCGCTGCTGAGAGGATAGAGTAAGTGTGTGTGTGTGTGTGTGTGTGTGTGTGTGTGTGTGTGTATGTGTGTGTTAGTGTGTTAAATGTGTTTATATGTGTGTATATTTTATAGGGGAAAAAAGATGGTAATATAATTCATACTTTAGGAAGTAGACCTTTAGCTGAAGTGATTTTGGAGATACTAATTAATTTTAGGCTACACAAAAAAAAATCCCATAATTGATTTACAAAATATGCAGAATAATTAATGGGAAATGAGGTATTGTATGTATGGTTGATGATATTGAGGCTAGTGGTCATGCTATTTCAACCATTGTATATATATATAATATATATATATATATATATATATACATACATACTTTGTAATAATTAAAATTTTGTAATCGAATTGTGTTACCTCGACCAGTTAATGATTTCCTATCTCTCCCACATTTTCCCCTTCCCCTCTGTTAGAGAACAATCAGATGAGCTCCTCTCTCTCTGGAAGAACTTGGAGAGACTCTCCTCCCACAAGGGCAATAAGTTACAGGAAGCCAGCGAAGAACAACTGTTCTTGCGGTCAGTGCACGACGTGGACCTGTGGATCGATGAGATAGCCAAGGCTCTGGCGTCTGATGACTTGGGGAAGGTGAGGAGTAGGCAGTTTGTACACATGTGCTGGGAGCTGTGTGGAGGACTGGGGGGACACATGTCACTCTACACATGTGCTGGGAGCTGTGTGGAGGGACTGGGGGGGACACATGTCACTCTACACATGTGCTGGGAGCTGTGTGGAGGGACTGGGGGGGACCATGTCACTCTACACATGTGGGGAGCTGTGGGAGGGACTGGGGGGGACACATGTCACTCTACACATGTGGCTGGGAGCTGTTGTGGAGGGACATGGGGGGGACCTGTCACTCACACATGTGCTGGGAGCTGTGTGGAGGGAGGGACACATGTCACTCTACCACATGTGCTGGGAGCTGTGTGGAGGGACTGGGGGGACACATGTCACTCTACACATGTGCTGGGAGCTGTGTGGAGGGACTGGGGGGACACATGTCATCTACACATGTGCTGGGAGCTGTGTGGAGGGACGGGGGGGACACATGTCACTCTACACATGTGCTGGGAGCTGTGTGGAGGGACTGGGGGGACACATGTCACTCTACACATGTGCTGGGAGCTGTGTGGAGGGACTGGGGGGACACATGTCACTCTACACATGTGCTGGGAGCTGTGTGGAGGGACTGGGGGGACACATGTCACTCTACACATGTGCTGGGAGCTGTGTGGAGGGACTGGGGGGACACATGTCACTCTACGCATTGCAATGTGGGATAGCATAGTATTTGTGTGTGCATGTGTGTGTATGTGTGTGTATGTGTGTGTGTGTGTGTGTGTGTGTGTGTGTGAAATAGTGTAGTCAGAATTATTTTCACTGGTAACTAGATGTACTCATTGTTGGTTCATAATTTTTGACAATAAAGGCTAACTTATTCAACTAAATTGTACGAGAAAGCAAAGAGTTATTGTATTATTTCAACAGATATCCCAGCATCTTCACTCTATTACCAACTTGTTGTGCTTTGCAGGACTTGTCAGGAGTGCAGAAACTCCAGAAACGTGTGAATCTACTAGAAATGGACATATCGGGCCACATGGGACAGATACAGGCTCTCAACGACCAGGCCAGGGACTTCGAGATAGCCGAGCACTTTGACGCTGCCACCATAAGAGAGAAGCAGAGTGGACTGGTGGAGAGGTATGAGAGGTTGAAGAGCCCACTCAGGAGTCTCAAGGAGAAGCTAGAGGCTTCACATCAACTGCAGCTCTTCTTCAGGGACGTTGAAGACGAGTGGGCGTGGATCAAAGAGAGGGAGCCACTGGCTGCATCCACCAATACAGGTACAGTGGGGTGGGCGGAGCATATGATTGGGCGGAACTTGCGAGGGAGCATGGATTAACTAAAGGGAGTCTTTATAATGTACAATGACTCTATAGAATGCTTGAGAGTCACTGAATTATTTGTAGCAATATCTACAGTATTACTTGTATGTATGTATACACTTGCGAGTTCTAGGATATTTAGTATACACATTGTATGCTTTTCTGGCGATGGTATTTTGTGTTGCATATTGTTTTTGTTGTTGTTGTTTTCCTCATGCTACAGGTAAGGATCTCACAGGAGTACAGAATCTACTCAAGAAGCACCAAGCACTGACGGTGAGTGGAAACTACTTGGTATTTTGAAAGTACGTGTACCAGTATACTGAAACACAAATACATGTACTTTTGTACGAATGCCATGTGTAGAAGAAACAAGTTACAGAGATGGCACTTCAAAGGTGGCACTGATGGTGTGTGTAGATCTTAACCTCAATGTTTTACATAACACCGTTCTTAGTGCCAAGTTTTTTTCTGGGTCTGGAATGAATTTGTTGTTTCTAACTAGTGGAAGTCAACTTTCTTGAGAAGATCAAATACTTTATACTTGTGTACTTACAAGTTCAGGTGTGTCATTAGTGAGTGGAGCTTTTTGAGTGGTATGAATAATTCATCTGTGCCTTGTAATTATAATAATAAGAACTAGCAAGTATCGCACCACACATCATCATTCTCTACAGTTGGTTAAAGTTACATCAGTTTCCCTCTCCTGCTCTATTTTTTCCTGAACTATCTCATTTCTGTATCCCCCACCTTTCTTGTTTTCAGCTCTTTCTTCTTAAGTCATGGAGTCCTTTCTCCTCCTCTGTCTACCTCTCCTGCTTCTGAATCTTTCTGTCTTTCTGTCATGATTGAGGATTTGGGCTTTGTGAAACTTTTAACTTCAGCTTTTCTACTATCACCTTCCTCGTCAATTGCACCGGCTAATCAAACACTTTTTGCCTTCTCTTTCACACCTTAGCCTTCGCTTTCTGAAACTTACGCCGCCTATTGCCATCTGTTCCACCCGCTTTTAGTTACAATTACAGTAATCACTTTCTACTGATCGTGATGACACTTTCTACTGATCGTGATGACACTTTCTACTGATCGTGATGACACTTTCTACTGATCGTGATGACACTTTCTACTGATCGTGATGACACTTTCTACTGATCGTGATGACACTTTACCCATTCTCCTGTTTCTTGGCCACTCTCGTCTTTTTCTGGTTTATCGTTGTACCTAGTTAGATTTCAAACAAATTTGCCTACCAGTAGACCAGTGTAACCAAACCCTTCACTTCTTTACTACTACATTCTTGGTTTACTCGGTAATTCAGCGCTAGTTCACGAAACCTGCTCCCCTGATTCTGTGCCACTCCTGCCTACTGTCCATTTTTTGTGCCGGGTTTGGTTGCTAATCAGTTTGCCTTGCACTCTAGGTTTACCTGGTGATTCAGTGCTAGTTTACGAGTATTGTGCGTCTGCACGTTCTAGCTCATTAGCTCATGAATTATTCATGAACATGTACGTCGTCGTTGGTCACGAGTATTATTATATAGATTATTATTATTACTATTTTTATAATTAATCATTACCGTGTATTATTAATTATTATTGTTATTGTCATTGTTTCTAAAAATATTATTGTTATTATAGTTAAATTTTGTTGGCAGTATCAATCCAACTAAGTTCTTTCCATAGTGTATTGTACATACAACATTCCTAAACTAGCATGTATATATATATATATATATATATATATATAATACATGTGTAATTGTGCAGTATTGACCAGCACTAGCAGAGCCTTGTCAACTCTACAATATATACAAAGTGTGGTATCACAAGATCAGATACACATAATTATATTCATTTTATTAACATTTTTGTAGTACAATTAGTTCAGTTCTAAATATTTTCGACACCAAGCTAAATATGTCTTCTTATAATTAAACGGACACTTGTTAGTTATATTCCGTCTATTTCTCTTTACTCCATAGGCCGAGATAAACAGTCATGATTCCTACATCACCACCGTCTGCTCAGACGGTGAGTCCATGGTGACAGGCGGCCATTACGGAGCCTCCGACATCACCAAGAAGATAGAGCAGACCAAGGTACGCTGGCAGGGGCTGAAGGAGAAGATGGTGGTGAGACACAAGCTGCTGGAAGAGGCCTTGCAAGCTCAGCAATACTACAGTAGTGCACAGGAGGCGGAGTCCTGGATGAAGGAGAAGGAACCCATCGTGAACAGCGGAGACTTTGGCAAGGATGAGGACAGTGCACAGGTAAGGGATGTAATATGTACAAGTGATCTCAAACGTAATGTAATTTGTGACCGTTAGTTACTCTAATGTTGCAAGTCATATGGATGTTTATATGAAAAAGACATTTAGAATATTCTAATCATTTCCAGATGTATAATTACTAATACTTATATTCAGTTTTTTTTTAATGATTATTTTATATTTTATATATTTTTTTATTTTTGTTAGGATTTGATCAAGAAGCATGAGTTGGTAATGTCAGATGTGGAGAGTTTCAACACCACCATACTGTCACTAGAGGATCAGTGCAAGAACTGCAAGGTGTGTATGTATGTGCATGCGTATGTCTCACATGTACACATAATTGACATAATTGTCAGTATAGGAAGTGTAGTGATGAGTTGAGTCCAGGTTGTGCTGTAGCTACTCAGGTGTATAATTCACTGATTCTCAATATCTCAATACTCTTTCTTGCTTTATTCTATTTATGGATGCATTAGGGAGGGTGGCAGGTGGGGGAGGGGAAGATGGAAGGATTTGCTTTGATGTATGTAAATGATATATAGAATACTTTTATGTGAGCTGATGAAGGACTACGGAGTCTGTAACCTTCTCTTATATTGTTTCAAAAGTCAACTACATTGTAAATATAATGGCTTAATAAAATTATTCTATATAATATATCATTCCTCAATGTAGTAATGAGCCTATACTCTATAATATATGTGAATGTTTATTGTATACACTGTATGCACTTATCATGCATGCATAGTTACTGTACATACGTACATACAATCCAGGGATTTTTTTAGAAAAATTGCTAAGGGGGGGCAAAATAGAGATTTTTGTTAGCAAGGGGGGGCATGCATGTGTCAGAGTGCATGCATTAATTGTGTGTGCCTGTATTAATTATTAATGTGTGTGTGCCTGCTTAAGTGTGTGTGTGCCTGCTTAAGTGTGTGTGTGCCTGCTTAAGTGTGTGTGTGCCTGCTTAAGTGTGTGTGTGCCTGCATGATCCAGCTTGAATAGCAGTGACCTTGCAAAAAAGGGTGAAAAGTAATGTAATTGACATGTCATATTGACACCTTTTTATGATTGTTTGCACCTGCAATAGCTGTACACAAACTGGAGACAGTTGCCAGGCCAGCACTTGCAAGCACAACCACAACAGTTGTGCTTGCAAATGCTGGCACAACCCTGTCAGCCTATATAAGTCTGTGCTTGAGTAGCTTAGTTAGTTAGTTCAAGAAGTCTTGAGAAGATGGATATTCGGCATTACTTTAGTGCAAGCACTTCAAAGCAGTCTTCTACACCAGCATCTTCTAGTAGTAGCAGTGAAGATGAGGAGCCATTGTCTTCTGATAGCCAAAGCCTAGAGCCACCTCCAACTAAAAGAAGTCTTTCCAGCACGGCTAACTATAGAGCTAAGTCGAAGTATAGAACAAAATCAGGCCAGCGGAAGTACAACAAAAAGTGGGAAAAGCAGTTTCTTTGGTTAGAATATGATGAAAATTACCGCGGAGCATTCTGCAAAACTTGTCGAAAGTACGATCATCATCCTTCTCAAAAGACAGGTGGAGCATGGATTACAAAGCCATTTAAAAATTGGAAAAAAGCGGTTGAGAAGATGCGTGCCCATGCAAAGAATGATACTCACATTCGCCGTTCCGAAGCTGAATTGCTGGCTACTAAGAAGGAAGTATCCATTTTAGAGCAACTGCGGAGTGTCACAGAAGAGCAGAGGATCAGAAACAGGAAGGGAATTAAGGCACTTTTGCGATGTACTCACTTCCTTGCACGAAATCACATTCCTCACACCACCAATTTTGCTGCTCTGGTTAATTTGATTGTGTCTTGTGGTGATGATTTAAAACAATTTACTGAAAAATCTGCAAGAAATGCTACCTACACCTCTACAGATTCTGTTTCTGATTTTCTGGAGGCACTGGGATTGTGGGTAGAAGAATCTCAGCTCAAACGCCTTCGCAAGGCTCCTTTCTATAGTGTGATGGCTGACGAATCCACAGATATATCAACAATCGAAGAGCTTTCTCTTTGTTTTCGTTGGGAGGAAAATGGAGAACCCGTTGAACATTTTTTTGACACCATTCCATTGAAAAAAACTGATGCTGCATCTATCTATACCACTTTGACTGACTGGTTCAAGCAGAAGGGTATTCAGCCTTATATTTTGCTTAAATAAAATTGTTTGTTGCCTAATAATTAGACTAATGGATATAATAATTTAAAAAATGCAGTACATAGTCACACAGGTCTATTTAGAATAATGAAATTTCATTTCAAATGCTCAAGGGGGGGCACAAAATCCTCTAGGGGGGGCGAATGCCCCCCCCCCCCCCCCCCCCCAAAAAAACCC
>WLWD01003242.1_pt1 | contig 60839 bp, 50 predicted proteins | sample 6712731 | NCBI WGS metagenome assembly WLWD01 (sample SAMN12718690, study PRJNA576275) | sponge metagenome | isolation source: marine sponge | host: Mycale hentscheli | place: New Zealand: South Island, Marlborough, Capsize Point | collected 2014-11-01 | reverse complement strand
TACCAGCTCCGACAATTCCACCAACCTTGTATTGAGACTCCGCTGCGTATAGACTCCATCATCATCACTTCAGTTCTTTCCATCGGGATTGCTACCGCTATACTCTTCAGCCATATCGCCCACAAGTCTAAATCTTGTGCTGAACTACCCCTCCCACTAATGAGCAACCAACTCCAAGCAACATCGGGAATACGCCATCACTTTTGCTCGAGGGACTAACTATTTCCAAAGTTTCAACGGCCATATCGCGGCTCATTTGTATTTCTTATTATTGTTTACAAATGGGCTCTTTTTAAAGCTGTCACAAGTTAATTGATTATCTTACCACATAAATTGCGCGTTTGTGGAGCTCAACGTTATGGGGGGCGGGGTGAAATTGCGATTCAGTTGTCAACTTGAAAATAAAAATTGATATTTCGTGGAACTGGATCACTGAATTGAATCCAAATTTTGCGCACAAGTAAAATACCCCCCTTAGAATAAAGTTCCAGAGAGTTTTTTTAGAATAACGCACGAGTAAAACGGCATAAAATTTTACTGTTAACAAAAAAAAAATACATAGATATTAGAAATATGGCTCTATAATGTTGCGAAGAAGCCCTCAGGCTACCTCTGGAAAAAAATGAGCGCAGTAGCTCTTTCGGCCGCTTCGAAATAACTCTGAATAGTAGCCAGTGTGCAGAGCTGTATCTCCGTCCCAGGCGGGTCTTCATTCTTCAAATTTGGCTTGATGGAGTCCTCTATTGGTGCTCATTCCACCTGTAACAACAAAGTAAGCCCACAGTACACAGAAAAAGAAATATAAAGACATAGCAAAAACAGTCAATTTGCGAAGGGAAGTTCCCGAATAGGAGCTGCCGTGTGAGGGCGCGGCTCCAGTTTAACTACGAGTTGTGACGTAGGACGGACGAATTTGTGACGTCAAAAAAAATGGCGCTTAATGTATGGAATGTCTATGGAGATAGCGTAGTTCTTATACTTATGCTGTTTTATATGACTTAGTTTCGAGTGGATTGGGATCTAACAACACAAAAAAGGTATGGCTAAGCTTATTGTGATTGCAACTAGTCTAAGTTTTGAGATCTGTACTTTCTACTCTTTAAGCTGGACGAACTGTACTTCATTATTTGTTGGGTAAAGGGCTCCAATAGTGTTCTAATTATGAAGTAAAGTGTCACATGATGTCCCAAACCTACATATCATATCCAATATCCTGTGAAGTATGACTGCTCAAACTTTTGCGCGTGTAGTATTTCTGTGCACAACTCTCCAACAGCCGTGTCAAAACTCTTCCTTTAGGTGATGCCATTAGTTTAAGCAGTGACTTGGCCTAGCTTTTTTTAAGATATCTGGAGTTGGAAGTTTCGCTTAGTTGTTGCTTTGTGCACAGGCCATTGTATATGCCATGGTACCTTAGGTTTTTGTCATGCTTAAAGGTGAATAATGCTAGCCAAGAATCAGTATCAAAGTGCCATTAATTTTTAACCGGCAGCATTTCCCAGCATAGCTTTGCACAAGTAACATTTCTTCATGGCAGTACAGAACGAACTCTGCCTACTGATTTGAACAATTCACGCGCCTGAAAATATTTAACGATTTACACCCACACTGATTGAACCACAGTTAACCACTTGCTGACTAAGCAAGAACAAACTGCTCAATGTCAGTCTACCAGACCCTTTTCCCGCGTAGCGATTGGTAAAGGGTCTGGCTACGCGAGACTAGGCACAACGCGGCACCCTTCGAAAAAATTTTTTTTGCACTTACAGAGTTGCCGGCGTCCAGATATTGAGCTCTCCAAGTTTTATCGTCGTAGCTTAAGTCGTTCCCACTATAATAGACCTAACCGTTCCCTTCCGTCCGCTTGAAACAATACATTTTTAAGAAATCGATCGATCTTTTCTCGATATTTACGCACGCCGCGTTGTGCCCAGTTTTCCTGTAGACGGTCACATATGGTAATGGGTTTTCAATGCCATGGTCACCACACTCACTGCACAGTGTTGTGAGAGCTTCCGTACCGATATTCACTCACTGAATTCCTCCCCTTCCCTGATCCCCACCTCCCTCTCCTTCCCTGATCCCCACCTCCCTCTCCTTCCCTGATCCCCACCTCCCTCTCCTTCCCTGATCCCCACCTCCCTCTCCTTCCTCGCTTCTACTCGTCCTTGTGTCTGCAGTGGGGGACATTTGTTGCTTGCCTGGAGTGGACTGTGTTTGTGTGCACGCACACGCTGGGGTCTACCTGGAAACGAGCGTTTGGAGCAGCACCCTGGTGGGTCAAGCATGTCATGGACACCGGTAAGGTCAGCTAGCGATGTCTGCTGGTAGAGTATAAGATGTGTTAGGAATAGTGCTTAATGCTCAAGGGGATTGAGGTACATTTCTAATCCCCCTCAATGAAATCACATTAAAGCCTATTGTTGCCTTGAGATACAGGACTAGCTGATTGCACTTAGCATTTAAATTAAAGTAAATTAAAGCTTTCTATAAGATATTTCTTTTACCCATCCAATTTAAAACTAGAGGATTGATTGCTTAACCCTTTGCGGACGAACGCGGGCGAGCAATTATGTAATTAAATACGCGCACGCCATAAAACCAATGAGTTGCCCGAGACGACGACGTTTTACCAATGGAGTTCGACACGTGGAAAAAGAAAACGGGCGAGTGTTTCTTTCGTGTTAGGCCTCAAATAATCGGCCTCTAGCGTTGTAGCTATGGTAATTCGTTAGTTTATAGTTTATAGAGTTGTTTCGAATACAAACTTAGTTGGAATTATCGAGGAGGCCATAGTTTGTTAGCTATTTTTTTAGCTTATATTTATAGAAGGAGAAATCACACCCAAGTGTAAGTTCTAGTTTTAGTTTGCTTATTTCTAGCTACTTTAGGCCTTTACTTCTTAGTAGATGTTCTATTTGAAAATAGCTAGACACAAAGTGTAGAAAAAAATTTTTTTATTTTGTTGGTGCACTTGATATAAGTTATACTTATTTTATAAGACTTATTTTGTAGAATAGAGATTGCAAAATGTATACTATGTAAGCCTGAAAGTTTTAGCACGCTACACGCTCTGTAACTGTAATAACAGAGCGGGAAAGAGCTTGTCACGAATTCGTGACAGCCGTATTCTCTTGACGCACCCGGTGTGTCACAGATTCGTGACCATCGTACGCGCGCGTTAAGTTACGGCGGTCACGAATTCGTGACGATCGTACGCAAAGGGTTAAAGAGTGCAACTAAATAATTATGGCGGACCAATGGCCCTGATGTACTATACATCACACTATACCGTTCAGCTAGCAATAGCATCAAGTGTGCTCGTGTAGTTTACCTATTGAACTCCAACTCGGAAATACATTATATATGTCGTGTCTGATAACTATTTCAGCTATACCTGTGCTGTTAATTAGCTTCACTATAGCTCTGGGAATGTCTGTTGATACTAAAAATCTTTCAGCCAAGGAATGGAATGTTACATAACTGACCAGAGAGATGGCATTGTTGTTCTCCAGCCACTAGAAACTGGAGTCACTCACTCCATGCAGTGTGGTTACATATTGCAGGTTTTAGTCTGTGTTTATGTTTGTGTGTGCGTGCGTATCAAATTACAGGGCAAGTTGTTGGTTTCATTCCTTCCTTACTTTTAATTCAATGAGAATAATTGGGGAGGTCATTGCACACCAGCAATATCACTGAACACTGTGTGTGCAATAGAAGAGTGTGCAAGTCATTTCATCCTATCCTTCCAAGAACTGTTGAGCAATATCTTCTAACTGTTTCCCTGGGGCCTGCGATTGGAAGTGAAGTGGGTTCCAATGTGTGCTTGTTGTTTTGGTGACGGTAGCAAGATATCTGACGGTGTACCGCTTGTAAATTTTCTAGAGCAGTCGTGTTGATGTGAACACACAAACATTCACACATGCGCTCTTTGTGGTGGCGGAGTCGTGGTGTGAGAGTCTTGTTATTATGTGGCATGGAGGACAGGGAAGTGCCGGCAACTGCATGAACATGTATGGACTAACACATGTGATTAACAACGCAGAAAGACCCACCCAGTCTGTTCCATCATACTGCTTGTAATGGTATGGACACTTTCACAATTTTTTTCTTGCCAATTAACAAATCCAGTCTTGGCTTCACAAAGATGTTGAAAAGCTTAATTATTCATAGAAGTGTATTTAATTGCATTGCAAATACATCACATACACACATCCACACACACACACACACACACACACACACTCAGTGGGCTCCAATGAAATATCCTAATGGTATTTTCCCCTTTCCTTCTCCCAGTAGCTTTTCTGAGGGACTTTTCATATTTTCTCTTTCCTCTTTTCGTTTCTGTTTTGTATTAGCAATGCATGTTAATCATAAATTTTGCTAGTATTTAATCCTTTCACCGCCAAGTTTATGACAACCAGTTTAGTAACGTGAAAATTAAAAATATTTTATTTTTTATTGTTATTTTTTGCTCAGACATTCAGCAAGAGATATAATTTAAAAGCAAGTACAGACATAATTATTTACTATGACATAAAAAAAAGTTTATTGTCCGCACAAAGAATGGTTAAAAATAATTCGGACTTGCCGTTACCAATGGTACTGGTTGAAATTATTTCTGACGGTCTCAGAGCTGCTTTAGGTTTCTAGCAAAGTCCATACACGACTTATTCATCTTCTATGTGATGGAGTCTGAGCTTCTGTTCCTCATAGTACTATAAAACATTTCAAGTGCACAGACAACTCAACAGTTAGCATTCCAGCAGCCATATTTCTTAATTGTAAAAATCACAATACATGTGCTATCAGACTTGCTGTTTGTCCATTTCAGCATACTAGCACATTAATATCATATCAACCTTCCCACAAAATGTTTTTGTGGTTATGAGGTTATGAGGTTACTTTTGTGGTAAGAGGGACCTAGTAAATTTAAAAGTGTTTAAGCCAGAAAAAGAGCAAATATTAATATGGATCTTTCTACCTTCATAAAAACTAGGTTGAAACTTAAAGGGGTCTGGGAAAAAGCTAAGGAAAAAAAAAAAAAAAAAATCTTAATTGTTGCTGGGAATTTGATGTCAGGAACCCTGGTTTCAGCTACCAGTGCTCAGTGTCATAGCTCAGTGGTTATAGAGGGGGGGAGGGGGTAAGTTTAACTTAACTTAGAGAGGCAAGCAGTGTAGCTAGAGTTGAATTAGCTGGAAATAGAAGAGGGAGGTTATGGTCATAGTTGATGGTTTAATAGTTTGGGATAAAGGTGTAGTTGGAATAAAATACATTTAAAACAGAACTAGGAATGCCTGAGGTTATTATGTTTCTGTTATTGTTATTATTGTGTACTTTATTCCAGTATGACCTTATTTGGTCATATCACTAATGGGTTTGTGGTAATAACACCACCTCTCACAATGAAGCAGCTGCCCCAGATAAAACCAGAGGCTGGTTAGGTCTCTAGTCTGTACAAGTTGAGTTGGCCAGAAAATAACTTGAATGTCTTTTGAACCAAAACAGCTACTCATCCAGGGTTTGCACCATTAGAAAGCTGTATTCTTGTCAATCAACAAATCCCAGATTTAACTTTACAAAGAAGTTGGATGGCTTAATTATTCATAATTCTGTTCATCTGCTATCTGACAGTTTATGAACTTCCTCTGCAAAATAATTTTAATATTACTACTAAATTATAGAAGTGTAGGTGTGTGTGTGATGATATTTCAATGTGTAGGAGGATAGTGTGTTTGTGTGTGATGATATTTCAGTGTGTAGTAGGAGAGTGTATGTGTGTGTGTGGGTGTGATGATACTTCAGTGTGTAGGAGAGTTTGTATGTGTGTGATGATATTTCAGTGTGTAGGAGAGTTTGTATGTGTCAGGATTTGAACTGTTTTTTCGACTAGACATCGAAGATTAATAATGAACATAACAGGTAAGAAAAAATATAAAAACACACACACTAACTAATGCTGATTGTCTATGTTTATCATTATGAAGTTATGGGTGTATCCTATAATTATTTAGTGCTACATTATTATATAAGTTATTATAGAACACTGTCACCCATGACTTCATAGTGATTATAACATACTGATGATTCCTAATAAGGATGAAACAATCACAGCATAGTTGTCATTTTAGTGGCTATTTAATTAGGGTCAGGAAGGGAGAATAAATAAGTGGGTTAGAATTGCTTGTTGTGTAACAACAAGTACATACAGTAAAACATCCCTTATCCGGACGTCCAAGATACGGGCACGACCCTCTACCGGGCAGTTTTAGCTGCCATTTGCGTCCGCGCTTCAACAATAGTCACGCACGCTCATCGGAAAATTATCACGTGACAAGTGACAGCTGCTTGACAGCGCAGAATTGAATAGTGACGAGCGTAAGGAAAGTATTATGGCCTCTACTTCCAATCCTAAGCAGGGAAGGAAGCGGAGGGTTCTTACCTTGGAAAAGAAACTGGATATTATCAAGGAGTTGAAGGGTGGAAAATCACATAACGGTGCGTTTCTGAGCTGCATCAAGTTCCTAAGTCTACGGTAGCAGATATTTGGAAGGAAAGAGAGAAAATAGAAAAATACATTGGCTGTGGTGAGTGTCCATCAGTTCTAAAGTCATGATCAAGCATTTTGGCTTAAAGTGGTTGGAGTCAATTGGGAACACTGATCCAGCTCATCTTTTGGTACAAAAGTGGAGAGATCTAGCAGCTATAAAGAGAACTGAATCATTGAAACAGACCAAAATCACGCAATCTTTTCATAGATGTGACAATTAGCAATGCATTCATATATTACAGTACATATTAAACTTAGAAGACTTCTCTCATCCATTTCACACTAGGAACCTAAACACATGTACAAACATTGCCATAATTATAATAAGTAACCATTTAAAAGTGATTAAACATTTTTGTTCTAAGATACGGGCAATTCTGAGTTACGGGCACCCTCTTGTCCCAAGGCGCCTGAATAAGGGACGTTTTACTGTATGTACTCTCATTCTAGATGTGAGAGGACAATGTGACACATTTTAGTGGTCAGTGGTATCTTGTAAGCTTCAGCTATAACCATAGGGAGTTGTGTGTATGTGTTTGTGTCTTTCTTGTGTGAGGAATAATTTTTTTCAGCTAATTATAGTAAGGTCAGTCTAGAGGTCATTTTGCATAGAGGTCATGATGAAGCTCACAAATTGCAGCTGTTTGAGAATGTTGCCCAAATTGCAGCTATGTGAATAGACTTGATGAGCTTGTTTCAATAAGAAATAGTAATCATTTTAGTTTACAAAAGAGAGAGTATTTGTGTATGTACATATTGTATACACACATAACATGGGGTGTGTCTATATGTGTGTGGTGTATGTATATGTGTATGGTGTGTGTATGTGTGTGTTGTGATAGTTGTGTGAATATGTGTTTGTGTGGAGATAAATTAGTTGTGGTGCAGTAAGAAAGTTGAGGCCAAGTTATTCACTCATTCACTATGTGACTATTCTTAGATGTGCATATGGGGTTACAGGTTGAGGTGTAAATATCTTGTAAGTGTTAGTCATAACTGCAGTTCTTAGTAATCTCACTATTATAATTAACTATGATGATGATTAGAGTAGGGAGGGTTTTTGTTTGTGTGTATATGTGTTTGTGTGATTTTTTTAAATGTAGAATAATATTTTCAGGTAAAAGTATAGTAGTGAGGTCAGCCAGCTTAAGAGGTCATCTTGATGAGAGGCCATTCCTGCCAGTCCAATTGCAGCTGTTATGTACCTAGGTGCTCCTAAAGCAGTTGTTAGCTGTAGAAGATCAATGAATTAGCAAAAACTGAGTTTCCTTTACAACTATGGCTGGCTGTTTCTTCATAATAATTTTCTAAAGAATATTCTAAACTTTTTGAAGTGTGTTTAAACTGTGGGTTGTTATGCAAGCCATAAAACCTTTGTGTGTACTAGTTAAAAATTTGATGTTGTTGGTGTTGTTGCTGTTGCTGTTGTGTGTATGAACTCAAGGAATATTGAAGTTGGCTAAAGATTAAAATGTAATCAATTCTTCATTCTTTAGAAGTTTTATTGGGTGTGGCATGCATTACAGTAAAACTTCAATTAATGACCTCTCAATAAGCTACTAACCTCCAAATCATGCACCCACCCCTGATTGCAGCTACCTCTCATTACTCCTCCAACTATTTGTCAATTCCCTAGTCTATTTATACTTGCAAATTGTAGTTGTCTTTTTATACAGCTCAAATAACTTCAAAAATGGTTTTAATATTAGATATTGTAAAATAAAATTATGATAGAAATTATCCAGCCACAAGGAATTGCACACACAAACATAAGTAAGCATACAACAGTGTAAATAACAAGACTGGTGTATAAATGTTATTCAGAGGAATTCTGGCCTCACCTGTGTCATCCAGTCCAAAAGTTGACCTCATCACTGAGTGGGCAAAGTAAGGATACAGAAATATACTCAAGTTATTGCTAGTTGTGTGGGCTTCCAAGTTCATACCACTTGAAAACATACACCAACTACCTTTGTATGCTATAATATATGGCTAATAGCTATATGATTTTTATGACAATTTACAGCTGCAATAAAAATTGAACTGGACAATGTGAAAATTCAATGGCCAATTTGAAATATGGGATACATTATCAACTGTAATATATAAAAAAGTGTAAAATGCAATACAATGAGAGTTTTCAAATGTATGTCCATGTAGTGTTGACAGACTTCAATTCACAATTCTATTACAAAATCAAAACAATAACACAAATACTACAACAATAACAGTAAACTCACGTTTGCTGTATTTTATCTGCCACATCATTACATTCTGTTTTGTACAATACAGTAACAAAATCCTTGAGAGCTGCGTGTTCAGATGAAAAGACTTCACGAATGTAGTCTAAGAGAATCCTTGCTTTGTCTTCGTCAATCAGGTCTCTACGTTGACAAAGTTGTCTATTGGTATAACGTGATATGAGTCCAATACTGTAGCAGTGATCAGCTACTGTCATAACACAAGGCGTCACTGAGCGAACCAAGTCAGGATACACACTCAGAAATATACTCAAGTCGTTGCCACCTAATAATAAAACATTTTCAATAATACTAGCTAAATACAAATAACAACTTGACTTACTTTCAGAGATTTCTACTGCAGGATCTTTCTTTTCATATTTCTAATACAAAATAAATGAGAGTTAGTAAATACAAGTTAGAATACATAGTCTATTTCTACATACCTGTCCATACCAAATGAGGTGTCTATTGGTGAGCACAACTGCTTGTGGGTTGTCTGGATTGAAGAGACATTTCATGACTTTGGGGACAGAGTGCACTCCATCAACGACCCCGAGATGATTCCCTCCTTCATGTGAACGACAGTCAAAGGCAAACTGGTAGTCCATGGAGCTGTTGTAGTTCATTCTGGAACTGGCCTTCTTTAAAGTGTCCTCTATTTCTTGTTTTAAAGCAGTACATTCATGGTGAATGGAGTCTTGGAATGTAGGATCACATGAAACTACCACTTCAAAATATTTCGATTGAGATACAAATGTTACACGAAGTAAATTGGATCCGTACAAAAAGGTCACCATGTTTTTCTTGACACCTTCTCTGATGAAAGTGAAGGACTTATTAGATATGAGACAAGCCATGGAAGCAGAAAAGAGTCCCATAGGAGTAAACCCACTACTGAAGTACATCAAGAGAGGCTCCACCAAACATGACCTACAGGATTCTTTGTGGAATAGGTCAAGTTCCTTTGCACTTGTGTTTTCTAACACGCAAGGTATGATGTACTCTTTCTCCTCTTCTAAGACTGACTTAGAATATTCAACTGACACAATCTCAGCTATAATGTGAAGATATGCAAGCAAAGCTACCAGCTGCTCTGGTGGAATGACACCTCCTGAAATTTTAGATGTAGCTGATTTCAAATCTTTCATAGTGAATCTGCCTGTCTTCCTGAATCTCTCGGATGTGGCCTGACCTACGCTATCAAAGCTCATGGCTTTGAGAATGACACCAGTGATACTGTCATACACTACCTGGGTGTCTATGATGACCAGGTCTTCCAAACCAGGCACACTGGGGAAGTACATCAGAACACCGGCATGGTGGTGAAGAAACCACAGAGCTACTTTGGTCTCATAGGGAGTCATATTGAATGCATTGGACAAGGCAATGCAGGTCTCCAGGCTGGCTGTCCTCACCTCTCTCATGCGAAGACACAAGCTGAACAGAAGCCACACAGCTGGAATCTTCAGCTTCTTAAAGTGTTTCTCCATGGCATTCTCCAGTAGCTGATGCAAGTGATGGATTTCTTCTACTCCGCCTTTCATGTTGTCCAAAGAAACAACAAGCTTGTCTTGTGAGCAGAACTGCACTATACTCTTTCTGTAGAAGTCTGTGTCTCGAATCACCTTTTGAAGCTGTGAGTCGACTGTAGCAATGTCTTCCTCAGAAACTTGGTCTTTGTGAGTACCCACTATATACACTACTGACTTGGAGGACTCGAGTATCTCACCAATGATGGGCGAGCTGTCTGCTCCTGGTAGAGGTTGAAGATGGGAGGACGAACTGAAACAAGATACACTGGCCAGAGTACGCAAAAGCATCTCTTGCAGAGTAAACTCAGAGTTCTCTGGTGCAGTTGTCTCTCCTGAAGCTCTCTGATAAAAGACTCGATACTCCTCGTCTAACTTGAACTTGTAGCTAAAGAACAGCAAGTAGAGGCCAGGTCCTATGGTGAGTGCTGGTAGCATGTCCATCAGCTCAGGCTGCCCTCCAGTGTCCTCCATTCTCAAGAAAGCTTTGAAAGAATGCTTCATAATGTCTGCAAACTGTGGTTGCCTTGAAACTCTCTCGTATATGGCAGCTATTTCAGAATAATCTTGTGATGTTACCACCTCATCAGCTAGTTGGACATGTGTTGGTGAGAGAGGTGAGGATATCTTTTGTCTCTTCATTGGTGGTTTTTCCACAAGGTTAAACTGCTCCGTACTGCTAGCCTGACTGACCTCTGCCATCGTTGCAATATCTCCATGGGGACGAGCTGCAGTCTCAGAAGTGAATTTAGTCTCCAGACCTTTTCTAAGACTATGAAGGAGTAGAGATGCTTCCTCAGTGAGATTCTGTACAATGGTCCAGTTTGTTCCCTTATCTGGTGTGGTTGCATCAGACGTGCCTTGGACTAGCATATTACAACAACACTCCGCTGTGCCTGTGCTGCCATGAATCTGTTCCTCTTCTTTGGCTGACATAAGATCTATGATCTCTTTCGTAACGCGACGGCGAGTTGTAGTCTTGCCTTGTCGTGGTGGACCAAGAAACATAAGCTTTAAAGACAGAAGCTCCAGAACCTCTTTGGAAACAATGAAGTGTTTGTATGCTTCTTCATACTTGTAGTCATCTATCACATAAAATAAAAAATAAGTCCATTTTTTGGAGAACTGATAGTAAAGAGAACTACTTCAATGAACACAAAACTTGCTATAGACACTGGGATTTCTTGCTCAAATGAAGTGGTATCCAAAGAAAATGTCCCCTTTCTTAAACTATGTAACTCTCCTATTGCATATGCACCAATGACTCTTGACACAACTTTTATTATTCACACTGGTAATAGCTCACACACTCCTGTGCATTGGTGCCTTTTGTAGTGACTTCTAGCTAATGAAGCAGCACTTGACTGTTGCACCTAAAGCTGTGAGTTTACAGTAGCCCTATAATTACAAGTTTTATAGTCACACAGGTTTTACTCTACAATAACCCACACACTCCTATGCTTCTACCCTCCTCAGCTGGCTCCAGCACTAGGAGTGTGGGCAGCTGGTTTTATAGCCTGGAGCTAAGCCAGTAGAAGCAGCTGCCAGTGCACCAGCTGCAATTTAGCTCAGACATTCTCAGCTAATAATTACATATCATACTTTCTTCTAGAGAGAAGCTGCTATTTGCATACACTAACCTGACAGAGTTACTTTATACACTACATCTTTAATAGCAACCAGTAACTGTCCAGTAGACAAGACTGCAGTAGCTATGTATCCAACATTATATTGATGACCTGGTCCATCTCCCTCACTAGTAGTCTCAATCCACTTCTCTGTCTTGTTGGAATAAATTCTAACTGTAGAATAAACATCCATGCTGATTAGATTCGATAAGGAAGAGGCGATAGCTAAGGTGTGAGTAGATGTGGTTACTGTCCTCCATATTGTTAGTGGAGTTGTCCTGCCATTACTAGCAGATGCTATGAGAGACTCTAAAGTGCAAAGAAATAGAATCTCTCTCTTGCCATCTCCTCCTGTGAAGTAGAAGTTGCCTTCATGGAATGTTGATCGCATGTTATAGCATGAAGAAGGAAGTGAGTCTGCAGTCGTCCAATGGTCGTTGAGTAGAACTTCCACTACGTCCAACCACTCGTCATGTGAGCCACGCCCACCAGCCACGACCAGGACCTCTGGTGATCCTCCACTAACTGATGATGCTCCGTAGCGAGGAGTAGGCATGGCACGTAGCGATGGCTTCCAGTCTAGACCAGTAGTACTAGTCAACAGAGAGTTAGTGGGTTTGCCAGTGGAGGGATGATATCCACCAACCAATACAAACTTAGACTGGTAGGAAGTTAGGGACGTGTCAACATATGGTGTACGAGTAGTAGTCCATGAGTGAAGGTCAGTAGAGATGCGAAGTCTGTCATGATCATCCAGTATTATTACTGTATCCTGTAGTACTGCACATTGTTCAGGCCAGACATACTTACTCCAGGTATGGCAGTGTTCCCAGTGAAGTGAGGCTTGAGGATGGAGATCTCTCTAAATGCAAATAAATAAAAATATATATTTAAATTACAAGTAAACAAACAAACAAAAAGCATTAATTATTTATGCATATAAACACACGGACTTCATGTTTGATCAACAAATACATATTAAAAACAAACACACAAACACATTGATTCCAATATAAGCAATGAATACGCCATATAAATATAAACTTTGTAAACTGTAGATAAACAAATATAGAGAAATGGACATGCATACTAACAATACCAACTCTATAACATACAAACACACAAACACACACTTTCTTACACAATGCTTAGATACATAAACATAACGTGTTAAAAATTATAGTTAGCAACATTACTTAAAAACACACACACACAAACATACAATAAAAAGAAAAGTGTCTTTTTTTCCCATGTATTTTAGCCCAGAAAAACGTTTTGAATTCAATTTAACATAACCACCGGTGAGTGCAAAGATAAAAAAGAGTACAGATATAAACAGTACAAGTCAACTTTAGAGAATGTTATTACATCGTTAGAGAGTATGTTATCACATCGTCAGAGACTATGTTATCACATTGTCAGAGACTACAATATTACATCGTCAGAGACTGCGATATCACATCGTCAGAGAGTATGTTATCATATCGTCAGAGACTATGTTATCACATCGACAGAGACTATGTTATCACATCGTCAGAGACTGCGATATCACATCGTCAGAGAGTATGTTATCACATAATCAGAGACTATGTTATCACATTGTCAGAGAGTCTGTTATCACATCGACTGAGACTATGTTATCATATCGTCAAAGAGTATGTTATCACATCGTCAGAGAGTATGTCATCACATCGTCAAAGAGTATGTTATCACATCGACTGAGACTATGTTATCACATCGACTGAGACTATGTTATCATATCGTCAGAGAGTATGTTATCACATCGTCAGAGAGTCTGTTATCACAATGTAAGAGAGTATGTCATCACATCGTCAAAGAGTATGTTATCACATCGTCAGAGAGTATGTTATCACATCATAAGAGAGAGTATGTTATCATATCGTCAGAGAGTATGTTATCACATCGTCAGAGAGTCTGTTATCACAATGTAAGCGAGTATGTCATCACATCGTCAAAGAGTATGTTATCACATAGTCAGAGAGTATGTTATCACATCGTCAGAGAGTATGTTATCACAATATAAGAGAGTATGTTATCACATTGTCAGAGACTATGGTATCACGTCCTAACTACTGATGTTTCCTAGATGTTAGGACCATGGCTGGATTAGATAATTTAAAAAATTAGAGGAACTACTGTAACTGGCAAAGAGCCTACCAAGTGGGAACCTGGTTAGAGTGGTGTGTTTGTCAGAAATTAAGTCTGTCTGCTTAGTCAAAAATAAAGCAAGATTTTTGTACGAGCTGGTTTGTGTGTCCTCCAAAAGCACTGAATTGGGAGTATAAGGCTTTAGCTTGCTGATATAGCTGTGGAAGATTTTCTAGCTTTTAGCAGTAAATTGAAGGAAAAGTTTGACAAATTTTATTAGTGTTTTATGTAAGCAGTATTGAAACTAAGCCAAAGCAGTATTGAAACCAAGCCAAAACAGGAACAAAATGCTGAAGAAAAAGCTGCTTACTCTCATTCTATGACTGTTTGGAATTTGCTTAGGATAGTCACTGTGCTACATGTATATAAAAATTGCCAACACGTAAACATACATTAAATACAAACATACAACATTAAAATACACAAGCATACAATTTTTATAAACACTGTAAGAAACTGTAAATAACAAGCACAGCAATATAAATACACAACTTACTGTATTTCTGGAACAAACTAGACTTCAAATAGCAAAAGTAAAATAGACAATTACAAACTATAGGAAAAACGAGGGAAAGCAATGTATGAGAGTCCTCTCATAAAAATGCACCAGCAAATAAAAAAAAGAGAGGGAAACTCATGTCTGAGCATGCTCATAAAGGCATCAACCAGCATCTGGAAAAAAGGGGGGGAAAGTCAAGTCTGAGCATGCTCATAAAAGGCACCAGCATCTGAAAAAAAGAGGGAAAGTCATGTCTGAGCACGCTCATAAAGGCACCAGCATCTGGAAAGAAAAAAGAGAGAGGGAACTCATGCCTGGGCATGCTCATAAAAGGCACCAGAGACTGGAAAGTAAAGAGAGGCCAATAAGGAGGATTGACTTAAATAATCATGATTCTGACCCTTCCTCTGAACCATCTCCCACACCACTAAACAATTACATAGAAGAAGATTTGGTCACTCATGGTGCTGTAAATGGCATTTCTACACCTGTGATAATAGACTCTGGTGCCAAGATTTCAGTTGTGTCTGATGATTTTATTGAACTTGACTATGAGCCTGTTAGATTCACCTCCATTTCAGGTATTTCTCAGATTCCAAAATCTGTTCCTGTCTTTGAGTTGCATGTATCTTTACCAACCCTGGATGGTGTTTGCCAGTTAGCAGTAGACTCACGTTTGCCGCCTAGAACAGTTCTCATTGGGACTGATTTTGGTAAAAGCAACATTATATCATTGATTAACCATATCAAAACCGAACCCACTCCTGTGCTCACTGTAACCAGAGCCATGCAATCCGAAGCTGATATTGCCAACCAGGTAGCTGAATCACTTCACTGCTCAGAAGGTGCCAACCCCTTACCTCTTGATAGCATTGCTGAAATCACTGATCACGACACTATTGATAGCAGTTCTCATCCTGATTCATCATTCTCATCTACCACCACTGATAATAAATTGTTTACACCTGTAACCATACCAACATTATCATTTGATGGTATTACCAAAAACAAATTTATTGAGTTACAACTTGCCGATGAAACACTCGCACCCCTTTGGAAGTCAGCAAAGTCTGGAGAAAAGAATTTCTTTATTGTGAATAACTTGTTGATGTGCCTTTCCACCACACTCAACTCTGCATCACATGCTCTTGTTGTTCCACAGCCACTGAGAGCCAAAGTTTTGACAGCAGCCCATGAAGGCTTAGGCCATGGAGGTATTAACACCACTAGGTCGTTGATAAATGAACATTTCACCTGGCCCAAATTGGCAGCAGATGTTAAGAAGCATGTACAGTCTTGTCAGAAATGCATCTTACACAATAAGTCCGGTGCAGTTAAAGTTCCAATGGTAGAGCCTGAAATCATTTCAGAACGTGGAGAAAAGCTTGCCCTAGACATTGTGGGACCACTCCCAACATCCAAGCAAAAGTTCAGATTTATTTTAACATGTCTTGAGTTAGCATCTGGATTTCCTTTTGCAATACCACTTAAGTCATACACATCAGAAGAGACTTCTAAGGCTATTTTGTCCATAATCTCCATACTAGGCACTCCATTACTCATTCTAACTGATCAAGGTTCAAACTTCATGTCCCTCACACTTTCACACCTCAAGCAACGCTTCAACATTTCCTCTATTCGCACTTCACCTTACCACCCCCAATCCAATGGTCGCCTTGAACGGTTTCATTCCACCCTCAAATCCATGATCACCAAATGCATCACACACAAACATGACTGGCCAATTGTTTTAGACCTCATACTACTTTGCCCGAAACATTCCACAATCACGCCATGGATTTACACCCCATGAGCTCCTCTTTCTCAAACCCTCACCCTTCATACTATCCACCTTGAAATCCCTATGGACATCATCCACTACTTCTGTGAACCTTCCACAATTCATTCATGATCTGGACAATATTCTTTCATGCCAAACTCACTATGTCAAATCTGCATTGTCATCAAAACTTGCCACTGACAGAATCACCAAAGAATCTGCATTAGTAGCCAAATTCAACGTAGGTGACACGGTATATAAAAGAGCCCCTGGAATAAACAAGTGCCTGGAAGCATCTTGGACTGGTCCATACACAGTCACTCAACTTTTGCCACCTGTGAACTGTTCCATAGTTCAGAAGGACAAGAAGACCAAATCCAAAATAGTGCACATTTCCCAGTTGAAGAAGGTTACACCAGTTCTTAGATGTTTAATTGTGCCAGATGATCATGTCATTGATGAATTTCACACCCCTGTCAACACTCCAACACCTGTGATTTTAACTCCTGTGCAGCAACAGCAGCTACAGCAAGTTTTAGATTCATTTCCAACTGTCTTTTCAGAATTACCTGGGTCCACATCTCTAGTTAAGCATTCCATCTCAGTGACATCTAGCACACCCCTCTGGTCTCCTTCGTACTCAATTCCCATTGCTCACCAGGAAGCTTTCAGAGCTGAGATTGAGAATTTGTTGTCATTGGGTATCATAGAGCCTTCATCATCAAAGTGGTCTAGTCCACCCATCCCTGTCAAAAAGAAAGATGGTGGAATAAGAATTGTTATAGACTTCAGGAAATTGAACAGCATTACTGTCAGAGACCCATTCACTATGCCATCCATTGAAGATATTTTAGCTCAACTTGGGAGTGCAACTTACCTTTCCAAAATGGACTTGTTGAAAGGCTTTCACCAAGTGCCCATGGAAGAAGAGTCAAAGCAGTTTACTGCATTCACGTGTCTCCAAGGGAAGTTCCATTACAAAGTAATGCCCTTCGGATTGACCAATGCACCCAGCACGTTTCAACAGCTAATGCAGTCTGTGCTCAGAGGCCTGGAATCATTCTCACTTCCCTACATTGATGATGTAATTATTTTCTCTACATCCTTTACGGATCACTTGTCACACATCACCTCAGTCTTGTCTAGATTGTCCAATGCTGGCTTAACTGTCAAACAGAGCAAGTGCTCTTGGTGCTTCGAATCTTTCGATTTCTTGGGTTTTCATGTTGGCCATGGTAAAATCTCTATTCCGTCAGCAAGAGTTTCTCACATCAAGAACTACATCCTCCCTACAACTAAAGCTTCACTGAAATCGTTTCTTGGACTTATTACGTTTTATTCACGTTTCATTCCCTCACTTTCTCATTATACTACCACCCTTAATCATCATTTGACAAAGAACAAACCAGACAAATACATTGTGATCACGACTATGTTACTGCTTTTAATTGTATTATTTCTGCTGTATCAGATCATGCATCTTTGGTTGTGCCAAATTCTAATGATGCTTGGTGTGTGTATTGTGATGCTTCTTATCAAGGTATTGGTGGTGCTCTGTGTGTCTTCCGAGATGACAAATGGATGCCCTGTAGCTTCTATTCTAGACAGTTGCTACCACGAGAACGGAACTATCCTATTATCGATTTGGAGGCTTTGGCACTTCTCTGCACAGTACAACATTTCCACTTCTATTTGTCAGGGAGATATTTTAAAGTGTTCACAGACCACTCCCCACTAGTAGACATCATTAATGGTCAAGCTCCCTCCTCAAGACTCATTCGTTGGAAACACAAACTGATGGACTATGATTTTGATCTGCATCACATTGAAGGAAAAGACAACCCTCTGGCAGATGCGCTTTCCAGACAGTCCTGGAATTATGACGACCAACAGACCCCACCCACTGCATGACTCCACCCTCCTCTGCTACATTATGAACAATTATTTTCATCTCCAAAGAAGGGGGAGATGTGGTATAACTTACCACATGCCACAGAACATATTCGGTTATTAGCACTTGCTTAATATTATATTATTTCTATGCACTAATTAAACATTCTATTTATCCCTCACTATGCATTACATCACCTCTGTACTATCGTCTTACTGCACATGCTCAGACTGGTTTTCTATATAGTGGCCATCGTGAGCATGTGCCTTTCAGTTGTACATAGATGCTTGTTGAAAAAGAACCTTTATCCTATAATTCATAACCAGACAGAAATCTGGGTATTGGGTTGTGGGAAGCCTTGAAAAGCTTGGTGATTATAATCAGCTGTACAACTTGGTGGCAGCTACTACAGGTTGCTCTCCAGCTTTCCACCACAACAAGCAATGCTTGCACAAGTGACTTAATTGAGCCCTTAACAACAAAAAAACAAAAACAATAAAAACCACTTGTGGTTTAGTTGACTTATTTTGAACTTGTCTAGAGTTTACTGATTGAGGTCTGTTGTCCTGACCTACACTTGGATGCAGTTGGGAAAGAGTTCTACTCTGATACTATCAAGGTTGGTGGCAAGCTCACTCTTACAATACAAGTAACAAAATAGTACAATTGAAAGAAGCTTCAGTTCTGCAAATGTCTAAATATGGCTGCACAAAAGAATGCATCAAGCAAGGATGTACGTTTGTCAATGTTTATATAATGAACAGATGGTGTGTGTGTGTGTTCCAATTAGAGCTAATGAATTGTACAAAAAAAAACACCAGTGAACTGAGGAGTAGGAAGACAAATTGAGTTTGTGCATTCATTCAATTAATGAATTGGATTGATAAAAAAGACAAAGTAGAAGCTTATTTTTTGTCAAATGAATCAAACACTTATAGTCTATGCTGCTTATTTGTACTGGTATCTAACATAGCTCCTCTCACTTTGTAAAAGTTATCTACATCCCTGATTAGATATGCAAACACTGGATCTAGTAATTAGATAAATAGACACTGGATCTAATAATGAATTCAGCAACTACATAAATACTGGATCTAATAAATTAGCAAACACTGAATCTTGCAATCAGACAATAAGCAAACACTGATCTGGTAGACAAAACTGGTTTTAGTGAACAAACCATAATTTGGTAACTAGCCAATACTTCTAGAAAACACAACTCAGTAGCTACGGGCGCTCACCTCCTTAGGAAGTTGAGGCTGACCTTCCGCCATGCATAATCCTTTCCTGCCGCCGTCTTCAAGAATGGAGGCCTCCCTACGCTACTTAGATTCCTACTTTAAATATCCGGACTGGACCCCACCCAAAATACTGTATTTTACTGGATTCGCCCACCAAGTACGTAGTATACAAGGGGGACCGTTTTCCTAATTGCTGCTTTTGCTGGTAGCTAATTAGGAAAGGATCGTGTTGCTGCTGGTGCGTGTGAGGTGCTAGGTAGAGAAGGAAAAAAACTTCAAACTTTTGGCTGCATCCAGTGCTAAAGCAGTTTGAAGAAGTTGATCTACTATGGATGTACATATTGAACTGCCCTGCAAGATAGAAATACTCTTCTTTGTCATAGTTGTGAGTTTATGCTAACCAATGTAAAGAAGGCTGAAAATAAATTGTAATATACTGTTGGTACTAGTAACTTCTAGTAGTAATAATGATATCATAAACTAGCAAGCACCTTGCCACACAGTGGCACTTGATGCACTAACTTTTGCAAGTTAGGAATGCAGTAGCATAAAGTATTTTTATCCATGGTTTCCCTCTCTTGCTCTCTTTTTTCCTGAGCCATCTCAGTTTTTCTTATTCTTCTCGTCAGCTCATGGGTTTCCTTCTCTTCCTTTGTCTATCTCTCTTGCTTCTCTGTATCTCTTGTCCTTTTAAAAAACCTTGGTTTCCTTATCGCGTTCTACTGAATGTGATGACGCTTGCCTTGTGGCACTTGGTGTGCTAAGTTTAGCAATTTAGAAATGCTTTAGCACAATATATTTTTATTTTATTTTTTTAATTTCTTTATATATTTCAAAGAGTAAGAGAGCTAGTGTGTGTCATGAGTATTTATAGAAGTGTGTGTGCGTTGGTATAACTAGTGATGTGTTTGAGCACAAATGGCGAGTGAGCCTACAACTGCACTATTGTTAATTGATTACTTCTATCACTCAAGCTACTAAAAAAGTTATGTTTTAAATTACACATATGTATGGTAAGGGGATTTAATGCCATGGTAACCATTTGCTGCATCAGTTTGAATAGAATAAGAAGAACAAGTCTCATTATTTAAACATTTTCTTTGTCATTTTCTGTAGCCAAGTAGTAGTTGTAACGCACAATACCTTATATGTTGGTAAGGTGTAGTTCATTGTAAAAGTATTTGTTTTAATATGAACTTGTTATATTTGATAGAGATGAGGTCTTCCAGCAACTTATGACTTATACAGCATCCTTCACATGTGGCCAATATTCCAGCAACACTGAAGAGTCTCTCCACAGGAGCTGAAGATACTGGAATGCAAAGGTAATTAGTGAATGGGATGACAGGGGCACAGAGTGTAGTTGTATGTATGTGTGTGAATATGTGAACACCACTCAATATGTAGACAGTGTGTGTGTTTGCATGAGTAGTGAGTGTTGTCCAGTCACAGCGTCAGTTGTCCCATGGGACAATAGAAATGTCTCATGGGATGTCTCATTAAAAAGCATGTTGAAATTTTTAAAGTTGTAACTTTCACTGCAGGTAACTCCTTCTTGTAGTTGAATAGTCATGCTAGTATATTGGGTCTGTAGTCACATGACTGGTACACCCAATATGGAGGGCTTCATCTCCATGCCCTATTCTTGACATCCCCCAAATGAGTGTGCTATGAATATCATTATAGGGTCTGCTACACATGTAGTGGTTTTAAATTGTTGTTTTAATGCCCACCCTTTAATAGGATATTTGGTGCAGTATGTTGTATCGATGTGTGTATGCGTATAGATAGGTGTGTTTCAGTGTGTGTGTGTGGGAGGGGGAATGGTAGGTATGTTGTGTGTGTGTGTGTGTTTCGGTGAGTATGTGAGTAAGTGTGAGCTAAGTCAATTTATTATTAATTACACTTTTGATGATGATAAATTTTTAATTACAGTAGAAGACAAAATAATAGTTTTAAATTCCGTTCCGTAGAACGGCCGTCACACGATTAAAAAAAAAACAGGAGGAAAATGGTACGCTGTTTGGTAAAAAAAAGGACGTTCTGTTTGACTGCGTTACCGTTCTAATCTGTCTCATTCACTGTATGTCTCGCTCAAAGAAATATAAAAAAATTGTTTATCCAATAAAACGTTCCGATTTTTTTTGTTTACAGGCTCCTGAGGCAGAGCTTTTTGGGTTAAAAAAATTGAAACCGCCCGAAGTTATCTCGCATAGAATTATTAGTTCGACCACCGCACAGTATCGATTATTTCTCGATGTTAGGGCCTTCTTGGGCTCAGATTTTTTACTACTGGAGGTCCATCAGTAGCTCACAGAAGATCTATGAAGTGTGGACCTCGTTTTAGCTCTGTGCCCATCGGAACTTCCGTCTGCAGCTTTATTGAAGCAAGTTAAATTTTTGTACAATCTTTTTTGCACTATTCCTGTAGCGTTCAATGGTCGGTACAAGGCCTTAGCTAGCTGATATAGCTATGGAAGAGTTTCTAGCTAGGAAATATCTGTGAATCAATGGAAATGCTTAACCGTTTTTTACCGTTTTAGTAAACGGTGTCGACCGTTTAGTCAAAATGGTACGGAACGCAAAGGTAAAAACTATGGTAAAGAAACTACCGTTTTACGGCCGTACTACTGAACGGAATTCGGAACTTTATTTTGTCTCCTACTGTAGTTCTAATTAACATTAAATTAATTTAACCTTTAATTTTATTTTTGTGCTCATCTTGTGATTCTGGTATGTGTGTGTGTGAGTATGATATCCAATACTCTGCTGCTAACTCATTAAGTGGGTGGGGCCTCCCAGGAATAGTCATGGATAATTGATGACAAGTAAGGGATTCATACAGGATGTTTTGCTAGGGGGAGAAATTATGTCGAGTCGCAAAAAAACAGTTTATCTCCATAATATGGTCATGACCGTGAGACTGTGAAACAGATTTCAGATGAAAACTTGACAATCTATATAATAGTTAGGCGCCGAGACCATTTTTAGGGTCTTGGAGGCTTTAGGCTTTTATATCCCAAGCGCAGCGAGGGCACTGCTTAGAGCCTGAGGGACCCTAAAAAGAGTAGTTCACGACGGCTGCACAGCGCCTAACTAATGGCTGCACATTCATGGTATGGTACCCATCATGGACCATTCATGAAATAAATAGTCTTAATTTGGAGAATGAATTGAAGGGGGAGAAAGGAACTGCTACTAGAGGGGGGAAACTTTTGCTAGGTTAGCACTTTCTTCTCCACAAGTGTTGAGGCTACAACTTGTGGTTACTTCCCACAAGAGAACTAGGCAACCACATGTGGTTTAGTGTCCTACCTTTTCAATAGGCTAAGAAACAAGCACATTATTGTAGCTTAAAATTATGTCAGTCAAATTCTTTATGAGTTGACAGATTATATTGCCACAATGGTGAGCAAGTGAGATATGAGAGACTAAATCAAGCAAAGAGTAAACATACTAAATAAAACAATTAATAATGCAAAAATAATGCTGTGATTAATGTCTGCAGGATATGTTGCAAAAGATGTGTATTTGATAATGTATTATTAATTACATTGTTTAATTTAATCTTTTATGTTAAATTTTATTAAATTGATTAAATAAACTTGGAATATTTTAAGTTACCTAAATTCAATGAGACAATTTACTCTGACATATAAGCGATTTTGTAAGACCCCTCCCCTGACTTAATCATTTTTGTTTACAAAAACACAATATATGATTTGTCACTAATTATGACCAGCTAGTGCCATTTAAAATATTAAATTAATGAGGTTCTGTCTTTTTTTTTTGTCAACCCTTCCCCTCCAACTATAAACAACAATAACAACAAACCAGTAGCATAACAAACTCTTTTATGTGTCTATAGTGGAGAAGACATGAGGTCCATTGGAGAGTAGACATTTGAAGTGGACTGAGTGGATGAAGAGAGAGACACTTCACTGGCTGTGAGTGGGTGGAGCATGTGGGGAGAGGGTGAGTGTGTGGGGGTGGGTGGAGTATGTGGGGGTGGGGGTAGTAGTATAGTAGAGATGGAATGATGTATGTAGCAGGCAGTGAATGACAGAAGAAATAGTTATTTAGACAGAGGACGGGCCAGCTGATCGAGGAAAGGGATTGCAAGACGGGTAATGAGGAATGGGTGGTGTGTGTGTGTGTGATAAAGTGCTAGGTGTTGGCTAGTTGCAGCCTCCAGCAATGTGCTGGTGTGCTCTGTTGTATTCATGTTGGGAGAATTAGTTGCACTAGTCAAAGTTTCTAACTAGTTCACTCACTGGAGATTATTTTGTGCACATGCAGAGAGACAAGAGTAGAGGAACTCCATTGTCCAAGAGAGGCTGTCTCTACAAAGGATCCTTCCCTCAAGATGGCGGCTACTCTGTTAGCATGAAGGTAGGCGTGTTCATTATTGCTTCCTTGTATAACGATGGCTTTATTTGCTGCAGAATTATCGGAAGTTGGTTTGTGCGGAAAAGAGGGTCTGTGGAAGGAGGGTGCACACTGGCTTTTGATAAGGTAAAGGGTGGGTAGGAGAAAACAGGCAAGCCCAATATTAAACATACGTCATCTATACACACATACACACATACATACATACATACATGCCCACACATGCATCCTTAAATTGGTTAATGCATTTTATTGATTTTTAATGTTACTGTGTACCTTAAATAAGTGTTGTTGTTGTTTTTTATTTGTGTATCTGTAGAACTCTCACTACAGGCTGTGTGGGCTTGACTTATGACAATCACATCTTCTACCCTGAGATTTCCTGAGCATCTTCATTCATTCATGAACAGTTAATTCTTCACCTATCACACAGATACAATGTCACATCACAGACTAATATTTTGCATTTGCTGATTACTGGAATAAAATTTTATACACTAAAAATACATGGCAATAAAGTGAGTATTGTAGAACACCATTTGGAGTGTTGTAGTAGCTAGTTTAAGGGAGTGTCACAACACCCCATTGGTAGAGTATCAACCATATTTGGTGCATTATGAGCCCTGATAGGGGTGTAGTAGAACACTTGGTCCTTGAACATGGGTGTTTCACAACACCCCATTTGGTATAATGAAGGGTGCACAGGGGTGTAACTGAACACTCCCTCTAGGTGAAATGGAAACACCCCATGAGGAGTAGTACAGCCAGTGTTACCAGTTACTAGTCACTGGTCACATAATAACCTCATCACTATCTCTAGTCACTAGTCATGTAAGAACCTCATCACTACCTCTAGTCACTGGTCACATGAGAACCCCATCACTACCTCTAGTCACTGGTCACATGAGAACCTCATCACTATCTCTAGTCACTAGTCATGTAAGAACCTCATCACTACCTCTAGTCAGTGGTCACATGAGAACCCCATCACTACCTCTAGTCACTGGTCACATGAGAACCTCATCACTATCTCTAGTCACTGGTCACATGAGAACCCATCACTACCTCTAGTCACTGGTCACATGAGAACCCATCACTCTAGTCACTGGTCACATGAGAACCCCATCACTATCTCTAGTCACTGGTCACATGCGAACCCCATCACTACCTCTAGTCACATAAGAACCTTGGGCTTACTAAATTATACTACTATAACTTATGACCTAAGCACTTTGACCCCTGACCCCTGACACCCACCAGCATCAGTTTCCTTCACCTCCATCCCTATGGCCCGCGTGAGAATGGAGGTCCACTCCTCCATCTCTTCCTCCCCATCAGTAGCCAGGATGATTAGAACTGTTCATCACTCATGTCAGCAGTGATCTACAAACAGCAACAATAAACAAAACAAAAACATAATGGTAATTGACTTTGGACATTCCACACCCTTTCCCAAATCTCAGCATGTCATACATTTTTCACAAGTAATGCACTTGTATAAAAATGACGACAACAACAATAGTAATGTTTAGAAGACAGTAAGGACCCAACTTTGTTTATTATTATTACATTGACACATGTCCATTCCCACACTTTCTCTTGTTTATGAAGTTCATTCACACTCTCATTTAACCTATTAGGATCATATCAATACTATATGATTGGAAACATTCTACTAAGTGTCTTTTGTATTGATATTCACTTATGTACAAACTGACTGTTCAGTTCCCTACCAGTACTGCACACTTCATGTAATAGCCTAAAATATTTCTCTCTCCTCCCCACCATACACTCACACACAAAGTGTTTGCATTTTCTCCATTTGTTAATCATATATCAAGCTTAAGCACAAATTCTTTACCAATATGAAGTGCCCATCATACAGACCTTTATGAAGTGCCTGTGATCCTTTACCTATATGAAATGTCTATGATACAGATCTTTCCAAGGTCTTGCAGGATCAGAAATTGTTTACCTAAGTGCCTATAATACAAAAACGTCTAAGTGTATATATAGCACAGACTTTACCAAGTGGAATCAGAAAACTTTAATAAGTAAAGGTTTATTGAAGTCATTTTATAGGGATCTTCAGTGGGATCAGAAACAGAACTGTATACTTATCAAGCAAGTGCTGTATGATAGTATAGGCTGCCAATTACTGCCTACACGGTCTATCAAGCTGCTTATTTCATTCAATCCATCAAACTATAGCTTACAACAAGTAACTGCTGTTAGTCTAGCTCCACAATTATAGAGTTTACGCTAAATTAGATAGCCGTAAAAGTTCTAGAATTTTGCCCCCCATCCCACATCATTCTAATTTAATACAGAGAATAACATTTTTAGGAAAATAAGAAAGCACTCCCTATGAATCTTCTAGAACACATCTGCTCGGTAAAGAGGGTCTTGTCACAACGTAAATCAGATAATAAAATTCAATACGTGTGGGTGCTACAATTACAAACGCTGCTGTGAAAACAAGTAGATTGTGCGGGAATTTCCGTAACTCCCGCCAGATAAAGGGTTGGATGCCAGGTGTCATCCCAGATCCAGGTAACGCTGCCACCAGAGTGAGTCTATTCTGGTAGCTGTAATCTAAACTATCCTGTTCTCACTCTCAAGCTCACTTCTTCACCCTTAACTAGCCCTGAAGCCGCTCAAGGAAGTTATATGAGGTAATTAAGAAAGCTATGAAATATGTGACCGGTAATATGAGCACCAAAGACTGACTGACTTGGGGGAGGCAGACCCTCAAAATGTATAGGTCTGCCACCCACCAGTGAAACATAAAAAGATAATACATAACTGCTCATGCTCAGTCACAAACACATAAGTCATAAGAAATGTGAGTAAGTGTTAATGGAATCTTCAGTCACACCTACTGCTGTCTTCCCCTTTACTGTGGGTATTCCCACATAGACCAGGTCACTGAATCTTCTTTCTAGTCGGTGAGCTGCAGTGAACTACAGTACTAGTTATGCAGTTCTGCTAAGAAACTAAATGATTCCTCTGTATCTTTTGTCAGGAAAACTCATTTAGTATTTCATCCCTTCTCCCCTCACCAGTGAGTCGTGTTTTTTTTCCAAAGCACCAGAAAAAAAAAGTTAATGTTTAATACATATTTCAGTGGTGTAGGAAGATGTTTCGGTATTGGGGGGGGGGGGGGGGGGGGGGGGGGGGGGTGGGAGGGGGGGGGGGGAAGGAGGCTCCAGTACACTGCTTTTATGTGGTTTAAAATTGTTCTTGTGGAGAAATCACATCCGTTAGATTGTGGCCCAAAATTATGGAAGGGGGGGGGGGGGGGGGGCTCTAGCCCCCAAAGCCCTCCCTTCCTACGCCACTGAATTTGTATTGTGTTTTTATTTTATTTTATTGTAGTGAAATGATGAGTGAGTGAGATGGATGGAATCAGGTAATGTCCCTGTTGTGGCCTCATCTCTGACAGATGCTATGAGAGTCTGAACTGCATATAAATGAAATCTCCTTGCAACTTCCACACAATGTTGAATCTGTACATTCAATTAATACAGAGATATAAGATTACAAATACAATAGACTCCAGATTCAGAAGACTTATTTATGTATGGGCCTGGTGACCCTGCTACTGCACAGCCTCCAGCAGTTCTCTGCACGGAAAAGGGGCAGGGCACTGAGGAAGGGGAACGGTAAACGAGACTATCTACAACATCTATAGCTACCCAAGTTTTGGATGGAAATTACCTTCCTGCTGATCCAATGCCTTCACCTAGCCAGGGTGCCCGTCAACCGTTCGTTTATCTAAGTCCCTTTACCAAAACGTACATGTAGTGGTTTAGAAAGCAATAATTGCAAACAAACAAATATTGATTACATGTACGAATTGCATACATAAGCATGGATTTCTAATACAATTGTTGGACAGTATTAGCACGCAGCGGTTCGGTAAAGGGTTCGGCACGGAAGGCAAGTTTCATGAGGAGAGTATTATATACTCAATTAGCTGCGCGCATGCGTACTGATAGTGGCGGAAGCATTTCATTACTAATGGGCGTAGCTGAAATTAATGATTGTGGTTAAATTACTAGATCAGTAAACATTAGGGACCTTCTCTCTTCAACTCTGGAAAATACAGGAATGAATCCCAATCATACGATGATGGGTATGCGCTCTGCTTTCTATTTCGGTAGAAGTGTTCCAGGTGGACTCCTCTTTAGCTCTTGGGTGGTAGACGGCACAGGAAGTAAGTTAGGGAAGAAGGGCTATTTAAGGAAGTGAAAGTTGACTGGTTTCTTTTGCATACAGGACTGGTGGGAGCCATTCTGGCGTCCTTTTGCCTAGCTGTATTGTATGAGGGTCTTAAGTCTTTGAGAGAGTACTTGGTTTACTTGGACTACAACCATTGGAATAAGCACACCAAGACACCCAGACACTTGCAGGACGATGATGAAGATGATGAAACTGATCGTAGAGAACTGATAACCAGGAAAACTGTCAGAGCTAGACCTAAAGGGTGAGCCTAGACCAGCGTTCTGGCTGATAATGTTGTCTGCATTGGTTTGAACCAGGGACCTTGTTTATTAGCTGTGTGGGGGTTGACAATTATGGTTGGAGTGAATCCTAGTCATACATGTGGTAATAGGTCAGTCATACTTATGTAGCTACTCATGTCATGGGGTCATTAGGGAATAATTGAGTGCTGTAAGGTTGATGTATGAAGCTATTACTGCCTCATACTCAGATAGGTTGGTGCTAATTAGTCCTGAGTAGCTAAATGAAACTGTTACTCATTGGAATAGCTATAGAGAGATTTATTATGTGTTGGGTGTACATATGTGTGTGCGTATTTCAGCCTTCTACAGTCTGACATGTAAATCTATCAGATACATTCAGTGAGTCAGGGCCATCACTGCATGTAGTTATTGTTGTGTTGACATAGATAGACATGTTGACTTATAGAACAGGATCCTATTCCTCTTCTGAGGCTGCTTAGCTGCAATCTCATGAAGTTTTCTGGACTACCATGCACAGTAGTTAGGTGCTGCCTTTGAGGAAACATCCAATTTGTAGGGTCCTGAAAGCCCTAGGCTGTAGTATCCCGAACACAGCGAGGGCACTACTTAGGGACTGAGGGACCTTATGGCTGCACACAGCGAGGGTTCTACTTAGGGACTGAGGGACCTTATGGCTGCACACAGCAAGGGTTCTACTTAGGGACTGAGGGACCTTATGGCTGCACACAGCAAGGGTTCTACTTAGGGACTGAGGGACCTTATGGCTGCACACAGCGAGGGCACTACTTAGGGACTGAGGGACCTTATGGCTGCACACAGCGAGGGCACTACTTAAGGACTGAGGGACCTTATGGCTGCACACAGCGAGGGCTCTACTTAGGGACTGAGGGACCTTATGGCTGCACACAGCGAGGGCTCTACTTAGGGACTGAGGGACCTTATGGCTGCACACAGCGAGGGCTTTACTTAGGGACTGAGGGACCTTATGGCTGCACATCACATAACCAATTTAGAACATAACTATCTTTATCATAACAGCGCGATTGAAGGGATGCTATTGCATCTCTGTCCTCAAGGCGGGGACACTATAATGGTGTCCCTCTCTCAATAATTGTTAGATGAGGATGTCATGAATCTCCTACACGCTACAGTACTTGAAGCCAAGGATTACTAATTGGCATCAACTCACAATGGCCTAATCTAACCATTTTAGAGCAATAACAGCTACAATTTAAACAAACAAACAAGAATCGTGACGGCAAACCTTAGAGTATTTGCAAACGTATGATTTAATTGATTTTTAAATGCTGCAGAACAAATCTACTTGAATAGATTCATAATGACGGACCAATCAGATTTCTCGCATGTGACTAGCTCCGTTCTGAGTATATTTAGAGTCCTGCTGTCACAAAAACTACACTTAGCTTATGTATGTTCTAATGCTCATTGAAAACTGTATGGGCATTCTCTTAGTAACATCGAGTTGTGGCTGTAACCATATTTACTATTATAGGACTGCATATAAATATGATCTAGCACGCACGCACACACACAAACTCACACATGGACATCCATACACTTATAGATATTTGTTTGTGGACAACATCTGGGCCATTCACAAACTTTAAGCTGATTTTACTATCCAACACACAAACCACGTTTTGCAGATCATTACAATCATTCCTTTAATACGTGGCCATCATTGTATTGAAGAGTATACATACACAAGAATCACCTCCTACTAAGACATCCTTTATCTTTATTCTTATCCATTAGCATTTCCTTGTTATTTCCTATGCTCCTGCTTGGGGAAGCTGAAGGACTGCCTATGTTAAAGTAAACACACACAGCTACAAATATAGAACTGTATTTGTCTTCATAGCTATGAACATTTGTCATGTCAGAATATGGGTGGGTGTGGTGTGGTGCTGAAAATGCCTTATTTAGAGGTAGTTTAGTAATCTGTAAATATAGTGAGTGTTCCTAGCCAACAATGATTTACTTGTCTGCATTGTTACTATATGTGTTATGTGTGTTAGTTTCAAGTACTATTCCATCAGTGTGAGCATGCATCTTGTGCAGTCAGTTCTACACGTGGTTCAAGTCGGCTACGCCTACATCCTTATGCTCATCGTTATGTCATTTAACGCCTGGCTCTTCCTGGCTGTCATATTCGGCGCTGGAGTAGGCTACCTGCTGTTTGCTAAGAGCCGACATCTCATGGGCAACTTCCGCGAGCAGAATGAGCACTGTCATTAACTTCGCACAGTGGTTTATGAAGTCAACATTTCATATATATATATATATTTTTTTTTTTTCTCATGTATGTATTAACACATCACAGGAACAAGTGAAGGATGGAGAAATAATTCTACCATGATGTGACAGCTTGCAGTTAGTAAAAGCACAGAAATGACAGCTTAGGTTGGAGTGGGTGTGGTTTGGTATCGGGTGTTAGGCAGTGGGTTCACCAGTCTCCGCCGGTGCAGCCTGTGCTCCTCCTCCAGCTGGAGGTCCTCCCCTGCCGCTATCCACAGCCTGCTGCTGTTGCTGCACAATAGAGTACATTAGTAATTGTGTGCTTGCACGGGTCTATACAAGTCTATACAAGTTTATACGAGTCTATACGAGTCTATACAAGTCTATACAAGTCTATACGAGTCTATATGGTATTGCTACTGACCTTGGCAGATTTGTTCTGCAGTGGAAGGTACAGTTTGAACTCTGGAGGGAGTTCATCCTCAGAGTAGAGTCTGTCAGAGAAGTACACTCTCCTGATGCGGCAGTTGGCATGAATCTATACAAACAAACAAACAAACAAACTAGCAAGTATTGATGACATTCGTGGCCAACACAAGCTTTGATGTATGTAATAAAGCCTTAATATATCTCCATACAAAACAAATGAACTTTGTAGACCTTTTAGTTTCCCTACAGTGGAACAAAAACCATAACACAGTCAAAATTCCACAATGTTTACTCTCTGGAAGCACTGTACAATGACAGCATTGGCTCTCTTTTCCCACGGCTTATTCCCCGTGCATGTTCAAATAAAACAATCACGTGTTAATTAGTGACTATTTCAGCTTGGCTAGCTTGCTTCTCACTTGACCTGCACACTGAAGAGAAGTAGCATCGTCCTAGCAGCTCTATGGGATACCTGTAGGCTGCAATGGTGTGTTGCATCAGGTAGTTGAAAGAGTGAAGTGTTTAGGTCTGCCATGAATTACTTGTAGAGCAGTAAGGCTAAATAGGCGCAACCAAGTGGAGCTTATCTACTTTATCAGAGGCACTACTAGTACATGCCACATGTATGGCCATGCACACTTTTATAGTTACAATCTAAGCTGCACTCCCTCAGCCAGTCACAAGTTAACAGTTTCACAATTTTCATGCAACACACACACACACACACAAAGTGTAGTTTACACCTAGAGTGTATTAGAGGGTTTTGGAAATGATGTAGTACTCATGCCTGATTGAAACATCTTGGTGATCCAGATGTTGTTATAATTGCTACACAGGTATGTTGTGTCACACAAAGTTATTCCAAACCATTACACTTTCAGATTGAGTGAGACACACCCCCAGTGCACGTTCTCCAGACAAGTAGTGGGTTCACTGCTAACATATGGAAATCACGCCTTGTCTTGACCCATCTCTGGTATCACTAACGTATGGAAATCACGCCTTGTCCTGACCTACCTCTGGTATCACTAACATATGGAAATCACACCTTGTCTTGACCTACCTCTGGTATTACTAACATATGGAAATCACGCCTTGTCTTGACCTACCTCTGGTATCACTAACATATGGAAATCACGCCTTGTCTTGACCTACCTCTGGTATCACTAACCTGGACTCGGAGAGTCTCGATGTAGTTAGTGCCGTAGGCTCTACGTGTGAAGTCTGACAGGTTGAACTGGATCTGGTTCCAGCCATCATCCAGTCTCATGGGCATAGTGCAGATAAATGGCTTCACACGAGTTGTTGACTGATAGTTTGATGCTCGGAACCTTCGACGAACATTCTTATCATCCAGAACCTACACAGAGACACCACATACACACACATGTACATACTCAGATATAAAATACAAGTATGTGCGACACTTTAGTTTCAGAGCACACACAAACAAACACATCCCCAGAACAACTGATGTGCTGGCACTGACACACCCACCTCTACTTATGCAACACACCAGATATTTCCTTTCATGCAAACACTGCCAGAATATTTTTTACTGTGCTATAGAGAAGTGATTCATTACTACTCAGAATAGATAGGTCTATAGGAGATGTTGCATGTGTTTGATTCCTATTCACACACACACACACACACACACACACACACATGCAAATTGAAATTGAAATACTACAGACAAAGATTTTAAATACAGTACATAAACAATACTTTTACATAGTATGTGTGTGTTCGTGAGTGTTCGCGCGTGTGTGTGTGTGTGTGTTCAAGCAACTTTTCATCTGGTTTTTCTTCTTCTGCCTCCCAATAGCTCCACCAGTCCACCCAGCTGTGATTGGGTACCTGGCATTTGCTGGGGTGCAAATTCAAGGTCCTTTTCTCATGAAATAGCAATGGTCCAGGTGGGACTTCGGGTGCCCACACCACTTGCTATGAGGAAAGGCCTTTCTCCTGCAAGTTCCTAGCCCGGCTCCAGGAGCTTTGCTTGCACAACTCACAGTGCCTGCTTAGTGCACAGGAAAAAGTGTGCATGACGGCTAGCGGTTGCAAAAGAATTTGCATTGTGTGTGTGTGTGTGTGTGTGTGTGTGTGTGTGAAAGCAGACTTAGCTAGTTAGCTATAGTAAAATAGCATCAACCTGTAGCATGCATGCACAATAGAATTATTGTATGCTTGTCTGTCCGTCTGTCAAGGCAGATTCTGATGGCATTGTCTGAAGTATTAAAGCATATCACACTAGAGCACTTGATGCTTACTGAGCCACAAGCTAGTGCTTCAACTTCATGAACGCTGCAAGCTGTACCATAATTCCCATTTTCTAGAGGAGACAGTGCAACTAATCCAATGGTATGTATAAACAATTAATCAGAGCAAGCTCAGTATTACTTGGTACATTACAACTGGGTCTAATGATCTAGGTCAGCAGTATTTCTGTAGCCTTGAAGCATTAGAAGATATTAAATTAAGAAACATAAGTTGTTAATAATTTTGCTAAACAAAGCAAATTTCTATTTTGTCAAACATGAAAGAGCAACTAGCACAGACAAAACTAACACACACACACACACACACCTCATAAATAGATTAACAAACACAGATTGCAGTACTCAAGGAAAAAACCCAAATGTCTCAGACATGTATTGGGACCTAGTGGACTACAATACATTCTCTCATATAGCTATGCAAGGTTTAACAGGTGTTTCAGGCAATTCTTACCTGGACCTCAAAAGTGAAGTACTTCTTCAAGTTCTTGATGATCATCACCAGAAATGGAAGTTTAATGCCCAGAGTCTTGGTGCAGTCTGCTGGACAGGTGATGAAAGTTGTGCTGCAGAATAAAAATTCAATGTATCTATCAATGGCTGTTGGGTCTTTTACAAGACTTTTATGTAAGTTGTAGACATTCCCAATCAGAGTGTACTCTCACCTCACATTAGTGCCCACTACTTCCAGTACCAAAGATTGAATGTCTCCATCAGTTATCCTCTTGATGTGTCCATTCCTCACCTATCACAAACATTAATCTTCAATCTACAGACAAAATGTTAGCCAGAGCATTAGACGTTACCTTTTTATCCCAGACTTGTAAAGGCTTGCTACCGATGCTGTATAGGATTGACAGAAATCCTGACTGGAATGTATTTTTGAACATGGCTGCTTTACAACCAAATTTTGTAATCAGAGCTGTGAGCTCTTCAGTTGCTAAGTAACAGACAATAATTCTGAATAGAGCGCGGCAATACCACTTCTAATTAACGCGCGGAGAGTAAACTTTAATTAAAGCGCACCATGGGAAAATTGGTGGTGGCAGAAGAAAGACTAAAGCCTGCTCTGAGTGGCAATGGGTCTTCCGAGGCGGTTAGAGTGGGAATCCTAGTCGGTAAGGTAAGATAATTTATATTTTATTTAGGAAAAATATTGCCTTTGCCATACATTTAGAGCATAGATTCCAAAGATATCATCACATTTTCTGTCCCAACGCCTTTATTGTCTGAATTAGATGCTGAAGGTATGTCCTCACTTTTACTTGAAGAGCCTCTTATTACAGTATATTTTTAGGGAGTGGTAAGAAAGGAGGAAATGTGCCCAGTGATGAGCTTAATGAATGGTGGGTGCTGGATTTTGCATCGCAGGTAACTGTTGAATATGATCTTGCATTGTACTAGACACTATTATTGCATTTATTGTTAATGTTATGGAGTACTTTGGGCGAATGAGGTTGCTCCTAGTGGTGCATACTTGATGCATTAGTTAATCCAGTGGTGTGCATGTGCAAGGTTCAGCAGTGGCACTGCTAGCAGCTCTGGTACAGGGTTCTAAACTGATGTGAAATATTTAAAATACTAGAAGTGCTGTTCATAATTCAGTCGTGGGTGTTTCTCTTAGCATGATACACACACTCACTCCCTCATCATGTGGGATTAGTGTGGGCATCCGTGACATAGTTCCCAGTAGTCTGTTCAATATACTTGCTTGAGGACACACATGAGCAAACTTCCTAACTACAGAAGCATGCACTAAACAGCACACTAAACATTTGACAATGTTTCTCAACCGTTACGGCAGATGCTGGTTTTGTGATAACGTCATCTGTTATTTACCCTCAGCGCATGCGTGAGATGATTATGTCTGTTTGTCTGTCTGTCACACTCTGATTTTGGAGGTTACTGACAATTAACCGCTGATTTAGGTATCAACTTATTTAAAATGACAATTTAAGACCTCTTATTGGTCTGATTTTTGAGATGATGTGAAGCTATCAGCTTTGCATAAGTACTAGCTTTAGTGAGTATAGCCCCTTTCATCACGTTGCAATCACGCAAGCCAATAATGTTTTGCAGTAAGGTAGTTTTGCAGAGCGTTTGGAGCTATGAGTGAGTGAGTGAATGTCACTTGCACTTTTACTTGAAGATAGAGTTTACATCTGCCACTTCATTGCACAGCTAGACTGATATGTGATTAGTCTGAGGAATGATTTTGTAATAGCTAGCTAGCATAGAGTGCTGAGGGCTCGCACCTTAGGTGCTTCATTGCTCAAGTGACTGTTCAAAGACTAAAGAGGAGAGTGAGAGGGTAGGTATCTTAAAAAAGAGATTCTGTATCTTGTACAGTATACAGTATAGTATGTCATGCTTGCCACGATACTTTATAAATATTGACCAACTCTGTATTCTACTTCACTATGTTCACAAGCACTCTAACATACTAATACACTCACTGCCATATGTGTTACTTGTAGGTGCGAGGTATGTTGCCAGGTGGTGTTGATGTGTTGGGCGTGTCTATAGCTTGTGCCACTCCCTCTCTCTCCTCATTCCTCCCGAGGCTGGGCAAGTTGTTGCGAGATGTGTCTGTCCAATCTAATCACAGTCCTGACAGCAGTGATGCCAATAGTAATAGTAGTAGTAGTAGTAGTAGTGCGGCAGACCAGGGATTGCATCAACTTCTCCTGTTGCACTACTGTGTTGCATCCAGGAAGTGAGTGTGTCATGTGACAGTCATGTGACACACAGCAGAGTGATGTGTGTTCTTGTGTCTATAGATTCAAGTGCCACAGGTTGGACACAGCAGACAGGCAGGTTAGTGGGACATGAGATACAGGCAGGTTAGTGGGACATGAGATACAGGCAGGTTAGTGGGACATGAGATACAGGCAGGTTAGTGGGACATGAGATACAGGCAGGTTAGTGGGACATGAGATACAGGCAGGTTAGTGGGACATGAGATACAGGCAGGTTAGTGGGACATGAGATACAGGCAGGTTAGTGGGACATGAGATACTGGCTGCCATGATGGCATTTGCTAGCTCAGGGATTGTTCCAGGCCTGGGCCATTTCTGGAAAATTAATCCCTCCCCCCCTTAATTTTTTTTCTTTCTAAAATGGTGATTTGGTTGTAAAATACCGTGTAGCTCACTGAAACAACACTAACATCTGTTTCTGTTGTTAGAATTGAAGTGACTGTTCAGTAGCACTTGCTGGCATGTCATTGCCTCTCCTGTGACTGGCACATGCTCTCTCCACATGAGACTGACTATTAGTTGGTAGAGACATGTCTGGAGTGGTGGGGAGAGGCAAGGGATTACTGCATGCCATGCACATGTGGTAGTAGGTAGTGCTTGCAGGTCTGAACAGTTTGATACAGGAAGTGTTTAGTATGAGTTGGGGGGGGGGGGGGGGGGGAGGTTATATGCGTATGTAGTTTGAGGAATCATTATTTGGAGAAGGAAAGAAAGGGGAGGAGCTGCAGGGTTCCCTCTCTGTATAAAAAATGCGAAATTTATTGACTTTTATAATTGAATTTATTTTCTGTTGCCTACTTGACTAAGTAATGTTTGCATGTATGTTACGTGTACATTATAGGCTGGGTTTAGGCAAACAGATCTCAAATTCAGGGACCAGCTGGAACCCTGGATCAAACTTCAGGCCACTTTGACTCTTGACGCGTGCTATTATACTCCTGCCAGTGCCCCACTGAGACCACACCCTTCAAACGGGGAGAGAAAGGTAGCAGCAGAGGCTACTCCATTAACAGAAATAGTCCAGGTGTGTGTGCGTGTGTGTGTTTATGTGCATGCGTGTGTGTTGGTGTGCATGTGTGTTTGTGTGTGTATGTGAGGGTTATGAATGGTCAGTCGTTTAATCAGTTTGGTGATGGTGGATTTTGAAGAAGACATGCTTCTATAGTGTATTAGTGGTATCTGAAATGAAGTGCTTGACAATTCTAAAGCCTTTTATGTGTTTTTTAGATTCATGTGTTTGTTTGTTTGTTGTTGTTGTTGTTGATTTATTTCTCCTCTCACCCATCCTCTCTCCCCATCCCTCTCTCCCCATCCCTCTCTCCCCATCCCTCTCTCCCCATCCCTCTCTCCCCATCCCTCTCTCCCCATCCCTCTCTCCCCATCCCTCTATCTGTCTTTCTTTCTTTGTGCTTGATGTTTTTCTCTTTATCTTTCTATTCTTTTCTGCTTTCCTGTCTATCATTAGATATTCTGTCTCTCCCTTTCTTCCTGCCTGTTGTTTTTTCTGTTCTATTGTTTGTTAATTTGTGTATGTTGTTGTTCCCCTCCACTCCCACCCCTTTTTTTTTTTTTTTTTTCCCTTCTCTCTTTCTTTGGAATTATTATTATGTTATTTTTATTATGCTATTTCTTTTTCTTTTTTTCAGTTTCTTTTATCTTCTTTATTGTTTCTTTCCTCTGTGGGCATGTTCATTGTTGCCAGCATTGTCTTTACAATAGTCCCCTAGCAATCGAGGACACCTCAAGAGAGGTCTGATGATAGATTATTGCTGTCTCAGTACATGTGGAACTCTATTTATATGCAGCTGTGTCTTGCAGGACCCGGCTGTGTCTGCAGGACCGGCTGTGTCTAGCAGACAGGCTGGTCTAGCAGGACCCGCGTGTGTCTAGTAGGACGGCTGTTGTCTAGCAAGTCCTAGTCTGAATCATGGTTTGTGTGCACAAGTCTAATGTGCAGCCATCAGCCCTCCAATGGTTTCATTCCCAATAATAGCTTCTGTTCACCACACAACTGAGGGATGTCCGAGGTTGCCTATGTAAGTCAATCCTTCCTATAAGGATCCTCCAGACCCTCAAAGGATCCCAGACTATCAGGATCCTCTGAGCACTTGTGCATGTAGGGACTCTAAGGAGAATCCCAGACTGTCAGGATCCTCCAGACACCTCAGGAGGATCCCGGACTGTCAGGATCCCCTGAGCACTAGTGTTGCATGCACAGTGAAGTTCACTTGAATAGTAGGTGGAGTTGAAGTGAAATTTAAGCTAGTACAACTCTTGCCGTGGCAACGCTTTTTTCTTCTTTCTCCCATTAATTGAGAATAGGCGAGAGCATTTCTAGATAGAGTCCTATCCAAGGTTGTTGAGGGATGACAGAGTGAGAGAGAGAGACTATTCTATAAGAAGGTTAACTACGATTAATCTAATGGTTGGGCAGCTTGACCTGTAGTCCTTCTATTACCCATTGGCCAGTCTGAGCTGGTCTTGTGGCCTGCGGTTGTGCACATGCGTCCATCCAGGAGCCGCATGACCGCAGGCTCCACCCCTTGGGGTGAGAGACTTGGCGGGTCAGTGGCAATAGGGCCCCCAATTGCTCTGCATCGCCAGAGTCCCCCAGACCGCAGGGTGTGGCCCGGACCCCCAAGGGTTAGAATAAATTGTAATCTCTTGGAGTAGGGTGTGCTAAATATACTAGTGGTGCGCTCGAATAGCGCAAATGCATGGCGAGCGAGTAAATATATGAGTATGTATAGGTAAAGATGATTTGTGAAGGAAATAGCTAATTAATAGCAATGATTAGGCATGAAGAGTTAACAATAACAGAATTACCTGAATAAACTTAGAAAGCAGTGGCAAAGAAGCGCAGCTTGACAAAGACTTCACAATTGTTTCAAGAAGAGAGTAGCTATAAACATTTTTGTTGAAACAAAGTTGCGTAAGGCATTGCAGCAGGATTCTCCATTCTCGTTAATTGAAAAATACTGGAACTGTGAACGCTTTACCTAACTTACGTAATTAGAAGCGCGGGCTAAATTTTTGACGTACGCATACATACCTATATATATATATCTGAAATCTCAATTGAACACGACTGAGAGTCAGCTTCGCTCGCTTCGCTCGCTCGCTGAATAATAAGTATACAAGAATAGCATTAATGCATGGTGAGTAAGGTTATGACAGTTTCACACAGTTGCTGCGTCTATCCTTCTCGCTAGCACCCTTGACAAACCAGCCAGTCTCTCACTAGGCAACTGTATGTACTGCAGGTAAGCAGCGCTGTGCCACCTGCCTAACGTCTGGATAGTGGAATCCTCCAGCTGGCCATCGCTGCTGTCGTTGCAGCCCCAATCCTAAAGCTGTGCCCAGCATACTGCTCCAATGGGAGACCAATTCCTGCTACAATTTCCCGGACCTGTTCCACGAACCACGCCTTCGTGACTGGCTTCAACTCTGCGTTATGAAAGAATGGGAAAGAATGGGCCTGAAGACGAGCCCCTCACTTCCGTATACTTGAGGATAGCTGTCACCGGGAAAAGAGGAAGGCCAGTTTTCCCCAAAATAATGTCCGCCCCTGTCCCAAATTGGTCACACTTCGACCTCTTGAGGTGGATCCTCACCATTGTTGGTCTGTCCCTATTGTCCACGGCTACATCCCCCCACATGAGTGATCTCGCCGGAGAGACCGAGGCCTGTTTTTCAGGTAGCAGCTCCCCTAGCCTGAAAAAGCCGAAGAATGCTGTACAGCAGATTGCCCACAGAAGGTCTTTTTGAGGTTGGTTGGACCGGTTCAGCTGTGTCCGTATCTGCTCCATGGCTGCTACTGTAATGGGTAGACAGAGGTGGGATGGTGGACCTTTATCGGCTCTTGCACATTGGATTCCTGCCTGGACTCTCTTCAGCACTGGCAGGGATGGTTGTCTTGGATCTGGGAGCCCCAGGGAGAGCTGTGTGTTGCGCACTGCCGACAGATATCCTTTGATTGTCTGTGGGGCAAGGCCCAGCTCGGCCAGGGAGACTGCGAAGGAGCAGAGTAGCATATCTGTGATGGGAAATGGGGTAGTGATTGTGCAGAATGTGTAGAATTTTTTCATCGCTGCCTTATATGACCTGCGAGTTGAGGTTGCTAGTCCTTCCTAAAACTAGTGCTGAACCTCTGGCGCCAGCTCAGTGAGACCCAGTCCGCTTGAGGATTGAGGAGGAGCTATAGCAGCTGTGAGCTACTGGTGAGGGGTGCTTCTCTGCCTCCGGAACCTTTGACAGAAACGATAGCACACGGTTACGGGACAAGTCATCAGCTAAATGATTGGCATGGGTGTTTATGTACCGCCCTTGAAGGAAACACCCCAACTGGGCGTCCGCAAAAACGAGGCATCTGAGCAGGTGCATGACTCCCGGGTCCCTGCTTGGTCTGGACTGGAGGGCTGCAACTATCACTTGGTTGCCACACAGGCATCTCACCTGGTGGGCGTGCCAGGCGTGGCCCCACGTCACACGAGCGAGAACTCTGGGGAGCAGTTCTTTCGCTGCAATAGAAATCTTGTCTGCTCTCCTGTCCCACTGAACTTGGAACCAGCTGTTCCCGTGCCACGCCCCACATCCACAGGATTCAGACGCATCTGAAACTAGCTCTACTGTGGGGAGGCTGGCGGGCGGGCATAGGAATGCCTTGCCATTCCACTGCTCCAAGAATTCGCTTCCACCAGCTATGTCTGCTCGACATGTCTTATTCAGCCTAACATGCTCTCCCCGTCCAACCTTGTGTTGGTGGCGTGGAGAATATCAAGTAGCCTGCGGAGGAAGGAACGCCCGGTCGTACCACTTTGCAGGCGTGGGTGAGTAGTCCAATTAGCGACTCCAGCTGCTTGCGCTGGCAAACTTTCTTTGCTTCCCACTCCTGGAGAAGCGTCTTCAACCGTAGTAGCTTCTCCTCGGGAAGGCGAAGCTTGCCAGCTACAGTGTTGACCTGGATTCCTAAGAAAGTAATGCAGGTTGTGGGACCATCCCTCTTGTGGGGCGCCATAGGTACCCCCAGCTTCCCGCATACTGAGTACAGCCATTGAGGGCCAGCTGGCACTCCTCTGAGTGGGGGGGGGGGGGGGGGGGTGCCACTATGATGAAATCGTCCAAGTAGTGCGAGACAGAGCGGACACCAGTTGAGTGAGTCCGCCACCGCATTAAAAATTTGGGGGACAACGGAAGCATGGGGTCGACATAGATCTCTCCCTCCCACTCCATGGCCTGTAGAATCTGGTCTTGTGGGTGTACGGGGATGAGGCGATATGCGGACTCGATGTCCATTTTTGCCAAAAGAGATCCCTTTCCCAGCTGTTGCACTCGCTGTGGCTGTGCCACACTGTCCACTGAGGTGTGAGACAGTAATGTCAAGGCTGGGTCAATCCCATTGTTGACACTTGCTCCGTGAGGGTAGGACAGATCCATGATTAGGCGAAACTTTCCTGTGCCGTGGCCTTTTGGGATGAGCCCAACCGGTTGCCGTGAAGGAAATGCCTCCATGCTAGTGGGAAAGGACCTAGCATGCGGTTAGGTTCTTGGCTAGCTCGCCCCTGGCCTGCCTCACACATGTACTGGCAGTCTAGGCTGCCCAGCACCCGGCTTCATAGTTCCTCTCTGCCCGCACAAAGGTTGCTAGGTAAGCAAACAGCTCCGGTGCCTTGGTCGGGAACCTCTGGGACAAGAGGGCTGCCATTGTGGCAAACCTCTCCATCCACTGGGAGGGCTGGTTTGGCTTGAACTGCCTGCCTGGTGTTGGCTTGACTTCTGCCATCTCGACAAAGTCTAACTCTAAGATCTTTTTGGCCACCTTGGGAGCCAGTGTGGCTGCTGGGTTGAACGGCCCTGGCTTGTTGAGGCCTCCGCTACCTGGCTTCACATAGATAGTGGGGCAGTCTCCAGCTGATACTGTGCTGGGTGCAGCTGCTGCTAGCAATTCCAGCCCGCCCTGTACTTGCTGCCCCCACTGAGTGAATGTAGGCAGCCCTGCATGGGCGCTGGCTTGCTGGGGTGGCTCGCTGCCTGGTGGATCTGCAATGCAGGTAGTAATGCAGTAATAAACCCGAAGTTAGGCCCGACCCTAACACCTGTGTAGGCGTAGCACAGGGAAGTCTTGTCTGACCACTTGTGTTCATTATCTTGGGTATGGGCCAGGGGGCTAGCGTGCCCTGGACTAGTTTGTGATAGGTGGGGGCTAGCGAGCCCAGGAGTTGTGTGTAAGGCATTAGGGGCCCTGGCATTATACTGAAGTAGTCCAGCTAGATCACCTGGGGTTTGGGGTTTGTAATAGCCACTGAAGAGGGGGTGGGGGTAATTTGCACCCTGACCATTTGGCTGCAAGGCCCACTCTGCTCCTTCCCTCCTAGTTGATCCTCCTGTCCCGCTGCTTGGCAGCAAATGGTATGGACTACATCTCCGTTAACTACGTTTAACTACATTTAACTACTCTGTCTAGTTGAGTGCACATTAATTTATAAGTTGCTGTTTCTTTCATGTTATGTTGTTATTTCAGATTGGAGTAGCTCCTCTCTTAGACCGGCTGCGCAAATCAGTGGTTTCAATACGAGGTCGTGTGGTTGGAAACGAGGCAGACCCTGTAATTAAACGGGGCAAAAAGGCCCAGCCCCCAACATCTGAGGAAGTTGTGAGGGTTGGGCTTTACCTACGACATCAGGTAGTGGGTGTGGCCATTTAGTGAAGCCACTGTGTTGATTAATGTAATAATGCAGGATGGTGAAGTGTGTGCCCCACCCACCTTCATGGGTGGAGCCAGGAGAGTGAATGTGAAGGGGAACATGGTATTGTCAGCATATGTTCACTGGAAGGCAACTTGTGCTGAGGCTATACAGGTGAGTGAGGAGAGGAGTCAACGTGTGTGTGTATGTAGAAGGTTGTATGTTTGTGTGAAAGTGTGTGTGTGTGTGTGTTTGTTGGTGTGAAAGTGTGTGTGTGTGTGTGTGTGTGTGTGTTTGTTGGTGTGAAAGTGTTTTTGGTGTGATAGTGTGTGTGTATGTTATATATTGCAGGCTATCAGGTCAGACGCATGTCGGAGTATGTCTGCTAGACTGCAGGCAATGTTGGATGATGAAGATGGCGGCTCTTCAGAGCAGCTGCCGGTGCGTGCAAGTCTGTCAATATCGTCGTGTCGCCAGTTTCAGTGGACAGACTATCTCCTGCCTGGGGACACGGTACAGGTATGTACGTGTATTATAATAGTCTTAGAAGAAAGGAATACCATAGGCAAATTACATTTTGAGCATTTTTTTTTTTATTAAATCAATAATAATATAATTATACATAATATTATGTAGGATGGTTATGAGAGAGTCAAGGAGTTGCTGAGTTTGTCAGAGGATGATGTGGAGGCGGTACCTCTGGAGCAGCTAGCTCAGAATAACAATACTGCCACAGCCATATCTGAACAGGAAGTTGCAAAGAAGAATGGAAAGACTGTAGATGATTTTACCAAAGTCTGGGGAGTCTATACTGGACTTATTGGTGTTCTGGCTGCTATTGGAGCAGTGCTGCTGGCCATAGCATTATGGATAGCCATGCAACCAACTTAATAATATTAATACAAACCTTGCATCTCATCATTACCATTCAAAAATGTATGAACGACTATGTACTATTATCTACAGTCCCGCAGTTCTTATCAAAAAACTCATTTCATTGGTTAATCAAATCATGTGACCAATTATAGCGCCGCGCGTGACCAATTATAGCGCCGCGCAAGGGCTAGGGCTAGGGCTAGGGGACCAATCAGAAGAATTCTTTGATAAGAACTGCGGGATGGCTCACTATTATTGCGTCACTACGTTAGTTCTGTATTCGTTATAAAGCGCACTCGCACTAAGTTGTTTATCAGCATGCATTAGCGCAGCGTAGCCGAGGACGTTGAGTTTGGGAAGCTAGGTGTTGTTCCGCTATGATGGCCGTGCAGGAGCGTTTGTGTTCATAGATTTGGAAGACGAAGTTAGTGTAGGAAGGAATTCTTGTCCACTGTCGCCATGGGTTTCTGCTCGGGCGTTTGTAAAATAGGCAACTTGGCCAGAATTTTGCACTTGCTTCTCACTGCGTTTATCTTCTACGTCCTCACGGTTTCAGACAAAACAGGTAGAATAAATAGGTACTGAATTTATAACAAATATAGGATGAAAGAAGGTGTTACAGTAGAAATTGTGCATCATTTTTCTTAAAGTGCACATAATAAGTTAGCATGATTACTGCAGCCTGTAGATATTTTGTGGGACTCTTGAAGTTTGGCTTAACTATAATTTTAATAGGATGGATTTGTTTTGTAAGTCCAGAGAAGGCTAGCATGTGGAGGACATTGGAGTATTGTGTAGAATGTTGACACCTTATGCTCTATTTGTTAGACACCTCGTACCTGACTTGTTAGATACCAGTGGTGTAAATATGCTTCCACACTGGAAGCCACACAGTTCCAATCAGTGGGAACACTCCACCATTGATTCCTCTGGATTCTGTGCATGTAGAGCTTCATTTGTTGTGGCTTGTGTTTTCACGTGTAGACTTGCATGCAGCATGGAAGGCCAAGAGTGCGTATTTCTTTTGTGCCTTTGTCCTGACTATTGTTTCATCTCTGCTCTACTTGCTGGCCAGTTTGGTGGATCCAGGGACTTTGCCTAAAGCCACTCTGGACAAGAAGCTGTTGGCAACGTTCAGGAGTCAGTCACTGGAGGCTGGGACTGGCAAGGTCAGATTCATTCAAATAACTGATGCCAGCACGTGTCTGTTTGTTTGCTGTAGAGAGTTTTTTTAAACAGAGTTCATAGCTAGGAATGGTATGCGAGTTATGGTATCTGTTTTGATGTTGTTTTATGTTTCCTCATTGGCACCTCTATTTCCTGGTGTGTAATTCTGCTTCACATTAATGGGTTAGAAGAGAATTGATGTTTATGGATTTGTTCATTTCTGGGAAGTTCTGTTTTGTGGTAGATATGCAGATAGATGACTTGTGTTACATGTGATAGTTGCCAAGTAACACACATGTGTTGCATGCTACAGACTACATGTCATGTTTTGATGTGTTTTAGTGTCTGTAATTTAAAAGTTTCAGCAGACGTAGCAATACTACTGTTACAACCTGGTACTCTTTCCTACTGGATGTGTAAATTCCTGTTGTTGTTGTTGTTGTTTTTAAAGCCATTCCCTGAATTTCACTTGCTCTCTAAACATTTAGTGTGTGTTGTTGGGGGGGGGGGGGCGGGGGGGGTGTGCTTTGGAAGTTAAAAAAAGACTATAAATTTCAGCAGTTCACTTGGAGTCAGCGAGTAGTAGAAGTACAGGGACCTAAAGGTTTATTGAAACTCAGTATGCCGTATTGGTGGCAGAAGTGGTATACTGCATTACTAGCAATTTCCACAAACTCAGTGTGTAGAGCCATCTTCACTCAGCTACAATGAAGATTGAAACATTAAAAATTAATTTCTGTATTTGCCTCTTCAACTTTTATCCAGCAGAAACACTGGAGGTCAGTGTAACACTTGCAGTCTTCCATAGAGTCAGTGTAACCACTGGAGTCTCTCCATTAGAGTCAGTGAACACTGCAGTCTCGCCATAGGAGTCAGTGAACAATGCCAGTCTCTCCTAGAGCCAGGGTAACACTGGAGTCTCTCCAGTAGAGTCGTGATAACACTGGGTCTCTCCATAGGTCAGTGTAACACTTGCAGGTAGTCCATAGAGTCAGTGTGTAACACTGGAGGGCCTCCATAGAGTCAGTGTAACACTGGAGTATCTCCATAGAGTCAGTGTAAACAACTGGAGTCTCTCCATAGCGTCAGTGTACCACGAGTCTTCTCCATAGAGTCAGGTAACACTGGAGTCGCTCCATAGAGTCAAGTGTTAACACTGCAGATCTCCCATAGAGTCGTGTAACACTGGAGTCTCTCCATTGGACGGTCAGTTAACACTGGAGTCTCTCCATAGAGTCAGTGTAACACTTGAGTCTCTCAATAAGAGCTCCAGTGTAACACTGCAGTCTCTCCATAGAGTCAGTGTAACACTGGAGTCTCTCCATAGCGGTTGCGACATTGTTTGCTGAGTGATTTCTTTCTGGGCACGAGGCAAAATTACTTTTTGTATGCCTGTATTATATATTTGTGGTCATATTTTGTGGATAATATATGAAAATCCATGCATTCTTACTTAATTACATTATATTTGTGCTTCATTGAGCATACCAACGGTTCCTACTAGCTAACAACGGGCCTATTATACTTGATTGTATTAGCTTAGCTTACCTCATCACACTTAATTGGTGGTACGATCTCGTTAACGTGCAATAACTGATGTAGTGTGTGTTTGTGTGCAGGTTGGAGCGACTGATTTGATTCCATTGGCAGAAGCTGCAGCCAGTAAGGTCTTGGTAGCTGATGACCCTTTCCCAACTCAAGGCACAGACTCCCCTTGTTCATCTTCAGCAGAGATAGAGGGAAGCTACTGTCGCGTGTGCAGGATTGTGCGGCCGCTACGAGCCAAGCATTGCTACACGTGTGGCCATTGTGTGCGCAAGTTTGACCACCACTGCCCCTGGCTCGGTGCGTGTGTGGGGGAGAGAAACCACAGGTTCTTCTGGGCGTTCCTGCTCTTTGAGACAGCATTGTTGGCCTGGGGCGTTGACGTTTCCTGGTGGGTGTGGTCATATGGAGTGTACATGGAAGTGGTCATGGTATTAATTAGGGCACTAGTTCTATATGGCCCGATGTACAGTGTGTTGTGTTTATGCTTACAAATGCTTTCTGTGATTGCTGTTTGGATATCTTTCAATAAATACGTACGTAGGCAATTATATCACCAGATAAGACTTAGTGCTTGTCACTTTACCAGATTACTTCATTTGCCACTACATAATAGTAGTAATAATAATAGCAAATTTTTTCTCTTTTTAACAGCCAGTATTGTTAATTATAACTTAACCCGACGTTTCAATCTTGCCGAAGTCCTCTTCAGGGTGTGCTGAACTCTGTGGTAGTTTTGTTTCATTTCTATTATTCACTTTATGTGAAAAATTTATGTCTGAAATGATGAGCGATAAAATTGTCAATCTTGACTGTGTTCAGATCGGCACGGGTTGGGTTGTACTAAGCGATTGGAATAGATAGAGGGAATGCAACGAATTCTTTACACAGGGGTCAACTGAGGTCGAACTCTCCGTGGTGGTATAATAACACAAACGTCGGGTTAAGTTATAATTAACAATATTGGCTGTTAAAAAGAGGAAAAAAATTGCTATTATAATTATTTCAGCCGAGAATGACTTGAATATTTGTACTACTGAAACTTGTTCACATTGAAGCTGTCAGGAGTTCACTCAGATACATACTACAAACTATCTTATATTCTATACCATCCACTGCATGTTGTATCATCACTGATACTTGTATTGTTATAGGGGTGGCATTTCTCTCCACCAGAGAGACTGGCTCCAAGGCAACCTGCTCCTCTTTCTGTCCCTCCTCGTCACATTCCTGGCAGTGGGTGTGGTTGGGCTCCTCCTCCTTTACCACTCCTATTTGATGCTCACCGGGCAAACCACTTGGGAGCAAGCCTCCAGAAGCAGCATTCATTACCTGAAGGACTTGCCAGACTTGTCCAACCCATTCAATGAAGGCTGCATTTGCAATGCCCTCAATTTCCTCATTCGCTGTCGAATTAGAGACTGGAATACCCTTTACCATAAATCTGTCCGACAAAAATGCAAAGCATAAAGTTCATTGTGGGAGTAGTTGCCATATTCATCTCATCATGTCCACGCCCACCCACTGTATCCGGATTTTACTTTTAATATTATTATTATTTATTATAATCATTATAAAAAATAAAATGATACGATACATTACTGGAGGCTGGGTCATATTATTAACTAGAACAGAAAAAATTAGAGGAAGGAGATGATGAAATGAAGATGAGATCATGTCTGCATGGATTCAGCCATTTCTCTAGCTAGTCTCAGCACATCTTCAGCCAATGTATCTACTGACGCATAGTTCACTTTCTCTCTGGAGAAGATGTTCCGAATGAAATCTAAGACCTTATCCTGGGGGGAAATAGAAAAATTGGTAAAGGGTCATTGTTGTGTTATCACACTGAAGCTTACTTTGAGGTTGTGGCATTTCTCCTTGAGGGGAGCGTTAGTCCCCATGAACCCATAGGCCAGAATGGGGGAGATAGTCTCACTCAGGGAATAAAAGCGGGACATGAAACCATTCTTGCTCTGTACAAGAAGAAAATGTTACTAACTTAAAAGTCCTGCCAGTCAGTTGTCTTGCTCACCTTCAACAAGCCTCTCTTGGTCTTTGACACTGCCCACACGATAGTTGAAATACCCTGCAAGAAACAGAAAGCTTCATAACACGAGAGGAAATTAAAATTACTGACCACTAATTCTTCCACATTACATAATTGTACTACTTCCACTGATTCCACTGCTCTCTCACCAGTTCCCTCCCCCCCCTCTGACTTACTGACAGCTTGAGGTTGTCTGTGAGCCATCTGTTGTGAAGAACATTCACTAGAGCAGACGGAGGATTCTGCATGTCATCAAATGCATCCAAGAGGACAAAGTCCAACGCAACATCGTATACATTCACACACACGACCTACACACACACACACACACACACACAATGGCAACCATGTCAATAGCTACACTTATGATTAGCTCATCAATATTAAATATCACAAAATTAAATAGTTGTATACATTAAAAAAATAATAATTAAGAATGTATTTCAGAAGAATCAGTCTACAGAGGGAGGGGCACCGTGGGATTCCCCCACCCCCTCACATCCCCATTAATATAGTATAATATCTAAAGTTGAATTCTACGAGTAGTAAGATTATAAAATGATGCACGCGACCAAACACTGATCAGTGTGAAGTTCTCATATAGGCAGGCATGTGCACCACTGTACTGTGGGTTTTAAATGGGTGTGGCCAAGTACAGCAGTTTCCCACCGCCAGCAAAAAATATATATAATAATAAAAAACAAAACAAAAACAAACAACAACCTATTATGAGGTCTTGCAGTGTAATAATTAATTTAGGACAAGTAGTCCACAACAACAACAACAACAACAACAACAACAACAACAACAAGTGGCTCACCACACAGACAGACAGACAATGATGCCCTCACTCCCATACCTTTCTAGAGGCAAGCTCATTCTTGGTCGACTCCCAGCCCATGTCATCGGTTAAGAACTCCATAAGGTCTCGGAACTTGTCCAGAAAGGAGGAGGGGTCCTTGTTGGCTACCCTCAGGATGTTACTCATCAGGTCTCGTGTGAGCTCCACAAAGTACGTGCGATGATCAGGAGTCTGCACGAGTCTGTCAAACGCTTGCCTCACACAGTGCAGCTTTGCCAGAAAGTCTTGCTCATCCTCACAACCCAGCTGACCAGCTCTGCAGGAAAGAAGGATGGGACAAAGGGAAGAAGAGAAGAGAAGGGAAGGGGAGGATTTAGACAGGGAGGGAGGGAGGGAGGGAGGGAGGTGGATGGGGAAGGAAGGATGCAATGAGGAGGAAATGAGGGAGAGGAGAAGATAAGAGAAGAAAGGAAGAAGGATGGAAGGAAGGAAGATGAGTAAGAGGGAAGGAGGAACAGAAGAGAGGTAGTGAAGAGAGAAGATTTGATGTACTTGGAATGAAGGTGATTATAAAGTGTTTTGCACACCTCATTAAGAAATTACTCAACTCTTTGACTTGCTCTATAAAGGAAATTAAACAAACAAATGACCCTCTAAATAGCATGGGCACTCCCACACAGTGTGTGTATGTGTGTGAATATGGCAGTTGATCAGAGAAGTCATCATTACTCAGAGCTAAATACACAATTCAATTTCAATAAAGCCATCGATTGGAGTCAAACTATGAAACAGATTATCCTTGCCGGCATAACCACCCCGGGATTCACACCTCTCCTGTGCGAACATTCACACTTCCTCTATTAATGGAACCGAACTGAAGCCACAACATGTTGGCACGACAGGAAATTGTTTAAGCTAACACATCATCATCCACACACTCACACACATACAAACATCATGGACCACTCCTTCCCTACCCATTAAAGTTGGTAGGAGTTTTCTTTTAAAACTCTATATTAAAAAAAAAAAAAAACTCCTCAATTTAGACTTGTCTGCCTCTACTGGAATTCCATTACTACTAGAAGAAACCATTGCTGCCCTTAAAAATGTTTGGAGCCCCAACAACAGCCCCTGGTCAGGACCTCAAGGGCTTCACCAGAGTTTGTTGAGCCGAGAGACGGCTGCCTTCGTATTGTACCTTTAATTAATAACACAGAAAAAACTACCAAACTCTGCTGCTCTAAGGACTGGCACTGCATGCTGGTGCTAAGGCATCATGCAATACTGACTCTAAGCTCAACACTAGCACTGTCCTCTACACATGGGAGAGGAGGAGGAACAGAGTCACTCCACTGAAACGCAATTACCTAGTTATTGTGTTCTGATTATCAATTATGAACTGAGAGAGTTTTATGTTTCAATGTAAACAGCTGAGGCCACTACTATAACCCTATCACTCGTGCGCACTGAGAGTTAAAATACTTGAATATAGTCTCATTGGAATGCCTCCTACAGACACATCCTCCAGGTAACATTCGAAGTAGCTGAAAATAAATGAGAATTTAGTCGTAAAGCCTCAAACTCGGGAGAAGATATTCCAGAAGAGCTTCATTCATGTCCTAACTATGCCATGTAAAGAACTGGCAGCACAGTATTACAATCCACAACTCAATTGATTGGAGAATTCAAACCTTTGACAAGTACCTCCCATCACAGTGGCAAAACACCGCCATGCATAAACTAGCACGCCACACAACATTTCACACTTACAAAGACTACAAGGTGTCCTCAACAATGCAGATCTCCCTCCACATCTTTCCTGACTTACCGATTCTTCCTGCATTGAACTGAGTTGTTCTGCACTAACTTCCTAGCAGCTGAGTACAAGTCCAAGACTTCATCTTCTCCTTCAGCTGAGTAGAAGGAGTCGTTGCTGGAGACAGAGCTGCGCCTCTCAGCCAAGGCTTCATCGGCTCGCTTCCCTTCTCCCTCCTCTTGTCTTTCTTCTACTGAAACTTCCCCACCATCCACAGCCTCCACTCTTGAGGTATCTGCAGGACTCGCTGACTCCTCAGGATGAACAGATACAGCTGGTGAGAAGGAAGGCTCCACATAATCGACACTCAAGACTGAAGTTTCAGTGCTTCCTTCTTCTTTGTCTGTTCTAACCACTGAGGCTGCCATGGAATTGATAATCATCTCATCTAGGCTCTTTCCAGTCTTTCTCTCATACACTGTATTAATTGCTTACCATTATTATTGTTTGTCTGCAGTCTGTAATCACTGGGGGTGTGGCTACAGCTGCTCTGTCTGCTTAGCCCGCTGGAAGCATCCTCTTTGCCGCTGGGCACGTCACCACCAAAGGTATCCGCCCGGTGCAACGACGACACGGCGCTGATAGCTCTGTAGCGACGCCTCCGATGACGCAGCAAAAGGCCTACCACCACCGAGGCTGAAAACCCCAGCACAATCGCGACCAGAAATTTGGTACGTCTAGGGGTCAGCTAAATACATTTAAAATGCAATTTTTACACCCACTTAGTCAAAAACATCGCCATCTTGAACTACTGCTGCCTAGATCTGCATCAGTTCTTACTTGCAATTGAAAGTATCTGGTGGGATTTAATGCATCTAAAGAGATACCCCACATGCTGGCTAGCCGGGTGACAGGCTGACTTCTGGAGAAACTCCACAGCCTCTCCTTCCCTGGTGCAAGCGATTTAGAGGTGTGGCCAGTTGCAAGCTCAGCACGTTTTAGGGCACGTGAATTGAGGCTCGCGCGAAATCCTTTCCTGCACAAATATATTATGCTTTGGGGGCGGGGTGGATGAACGCAGTGCATGCACGTGTACTTGCCTGCCCAATTAATTTTTCCACTCTTAAAAAAAGGCACAGTTGAACACTTTAGTTATATGGCAAAGCTATATCTTTTTTTCTTCAACCCTCCAAAATCATTGTTTATTATTTCAGCCAAGAACGACTGAAGCTATATTAGCATAATTATATTCTGTGGTGAAAAAAACAATATGAATTGGCCAAATAAAACTTGGTATTATATTCTGAGATATTTGATTGAATTAGTGACTTGTTGCTGAGATTGAGGTGAAGGTTCGCTGGTGGCAGAGTCTGCCGGTGTTGTGAGCACACCGCTGTCCTCGCTGCCGTCCGTGGAGTATCTGAACCAATAGACAGAGACGTAAGGTTCAAAGGTCAGTATAGATTCTAACATGACTTACTCCATTGAGAACTCCTTGGGGAGTTGTCCGTCCATCAAGTGCCCGTACTGTTCTATCTCGTTGCCAGTCATACTGTAACATAACACACTAGCATAAAGGCATTGCTTCTACCAGTGCATGCCCCACCTCCTGGGGCTATATGGAACCAGACTGGCCTCAACAGCCAGTGGCTGTTCAGATTATAGCCCACATTTAACCTGCACATTCCTTTTTAAGTCTACTTTGTGCCCAATTTGTGATAATCTGTGATATATGAAGTGGAATTGGTTAACTGAAGTTAACAAAGTTAGCGTACTGCTTTACTGTATGGAAGAAAGCCTATTTCTCATAATTCAATATGTTTTTCTGTACTTTGTCTTACCATTCTAGCATTTCAATGGAAGAAAATTAGTTGTCTTTTTTAAGTGTCCTCCCTTATAATGTGATGACACTTTATCCAAACAGTTTGAGGTGACACTTTACCAACTGGGCTAAGCTTATGAATTATACGAATAAACACCGTAGTGATCAGTCGTTACACCAGCGTATTATTAATATTGTGTGTCAGTAACGACACGACGTTGTGTGTATTCATGAATAATTAATGAGCTTTGTGTGGTTTGGTAAAGCATCATCACCTCATAGTAGGTAAAGCATCATCACCTCATAGTAGGTAAAGCCTCATTCATCACCTCATAGTAGGTAAAGTATTATTACCTCATAGTAGGTAAAGTATTATTACCTCATAGTAGGTAAAGTGTTGTCACATTCACTAGAAAGTGCTGGTTATTTCTAAACAGCGTGTGCAATTGACGACGGAAGGCTGCGTGGGTTTCAAAGAAAGTACGAAAGAGAAAGTAAAAGGCAATTAATCGTAACTAAAAAGTGGGTGGAATCGACGAGTAAAGGCGGGGGTTAGTTTTCAAAAGGAAGGCAAACGTACAAAAAAGAAGAAAAAAGGTTTCTCAAAATAGGAGAGAAATTCAGAAGCAGGAGAGATAGCAAACGAAAAGGGACTCCATGACTCAAGAAGAGCTGAAGAAAGGAGAGGTGGGGTAGAAGAAAAGCTCAGATAGTTCAGAAAAAAGAGAGCAGGAGAGGGAAACTTTATAACCTTAACCAATGATAGAGAATGATAACTGAGCAAGATAACTTGTGCTACAGCATTCTTACTTTACAATACGTCAAGCGCCACTGTGTGGCGGGGTACTTGCTAGTTATTATTATATTGTCTTCATTATTATCCTTTCTTTTATAGCAGTAGTAGTAGTAGTAGTAGTAGTAGTAGTAGTATTGGTTTGTTACTACTACCAGTTATAATTGTATTGTGACAATAGATAATATACATTGTATTATTGTATCAATGAGTAAATGAATATTATTATTCACAGAAGATTGAGGGAATTGCATATAATTTTGTAACAAACTAATTTTTGCCAGTCCAGCAACAAACGCAGTGATTGATTGAAAGGCGTGAGTCCATCAGGTTTGAGAAGAATTACAACATAATCACAAGTGTACAATATCACTGGAGATAGTGTACATCACATGTGAATTATTAATTCCTGCACGCTGTACACCACACCACACCACAACACAAGGCTTTATGTATTCACTGATAAGTACACCCCTTTAATTAAATTTACAAGAGGCTGAGCTGTTTAGGTTCAACACAGCATCCTGTAGACTTGGGCCCCCTCCCACCTGGTGCCTGTGACTCCTCCCACCTGGTGCTTATGACTCCTCCCACCCATGCCTGTGGTTTCTTCCACTCTTATCTGTGACTCCTCCCACCTGGTGCCTGTGACTCCTCCCACCTGGTGCTTATGACTCCTCCCACCTGGTGCCTGTGGCTCCTCCCACCTGGTGCCTGTGGCTCCTCCCACCTGGTACCTGTGGCTCCTCCCACCTGGTGCCTGTGACTCCTCCCACCTGGTGCCCGTGACTCCTCCCACCCATGCAGGGTTGTTCCTCCCACCTACCTGTGCTATTTGGAAATGGTCCCTATGGTAATTATTGTAGAGTCACATGGCAATCAACAGTTACATAACTTAATGCACAATTTGGTAAAGGAATTTTTCATCAGACTGTGTGGTTTAGCTTTGTTGAAGGGTAATGACTCATATTAAATGAAGGAGGGGGCGTGGTAGGCTAACAATGACACATGAGAAAGCTCGACTACTCTACTGAGTTTAGTGGCTTTGAGGTCACATGACTACTCTAAGGTCACATGGCTACTCTAAGGTCACATGGCTACTCTAAGGTCACATGGCTACTCTAAGGTCACACGACTGCTCTAGCTGTTTAGTAGAGTGTATATTGCACAGACCTACAGAACCACTGTAATGTAAGGTAGTGCTGAATAATGTGAACTTCCCCACAAACTTCTAAATCTATTCCAGTATTCTATTCCTATACCATATGAATCTTGCATTCTTCAATGGAATGAAAAGGTCCATGTTTGGAGTAGTGCACAAGGGCAAGACAGTCATCATAAAGGATGTGCTGCCAAGCAAACCACTGTCAGATGCCAGGGAAAGGCTCGGGCTCTTCAAGTACGAGACAAAACACCGTGCCTAATGGGCATAATGTGATCATTGTGAATGATATTGATAATTAGGACCATCAAATTTGGGGGGGAAATTAATTCACTTAGCAATTCACGGCTAAATATCGATTTTAATTTTAATCCATAAATCATTCACCTCTTGACTGGAATTAGCTGAGTAAACCTTTTGTGAGTGTGTGCATGTGTGTGTGTGTGTGTGTGCATGTGAGCGTGTGTATCCTCACTCTCCCTCCACCCACAATCCCCACTCCATTAATGATGCTAACTACACTACACGTATTGTTGCTTACACGAGGGAGTCTAGAGTTGTGTGAGTCAGGAAGGACTTGATGAGAGCAGCACAATCCTGACCAATCCTGTTGCTACGCAGTCTACACACGCACACACACACACACAAACATGTAAAAGAGGTAAAGGATGATCAAATTAAAGAGGATAAGGAATTAGATATGTTGCTTGTGTGTATGGAAGTGAAGTGACTTACTTGAGTTCTTTTAACCCAGGCTTTGCCTGTATTGTATCCAACAATAAATTCAGAGCTTCTTTACCTATACCATTTTCTGGTAAACTGGAGATAAATAGGTAATGGTCAGCAACAGCTACAGAATCAGAGCCAATCCCTGCTCACCTGAGTTCAATGATGGAGTGATTAGGAGAGAGATTAGTGCAGAACAATGCCATGAGTTGTACTTCTCCCAGTCTGCTGTTCTTAATCCTACACACACACACACACACACACACACACACACACAAATAAACATACTACAGATAAGGCCACGTAACATTATTTTCCAAAAATTAAAAAAAGTCGTCATTTTCGATAGAGGAAATTAGAGCGTATTACAGAAGGTAGTTTCAAGTTACAAACACGTCACACGTCACTCCTCAGGGATTAGAAGAAAGCTGAGCCACTCATACACTGCAGCTTTACTGTAAGTACACATGAATAAAGAGATAGTCTGCAGTGCTAATTGAAGAGAGAATATCATCAACTGCCAGGCATGATTAGTCAACTACAACCAGAGAGTCAATTCAACGGGGGACACACCTACCTACAGCCTCAACTGAGGAGATTATCAGACAGTAATAATATCCGGCAGTCAACATACTGGCCACACCTACTGTCCCGCCCTTCCCACTAACACCCTATGAGCACTACCTCTCCTTACTCCAGTTTCTGTATGCTGCAGTTAGGGTCTCCAATATCAGCACACACGCTCATGAGCTGAGAATTTGACAGCTGCTCATAAACACGGTGGGTGTGGTCATGAGACACATCCCTGTTTAGTTGTGGTGAAGGACCATCATTGGCAGAGATCTTTGATTGGTCGGCCATGTTGGATCCAGAGGTGAGACTAGTGGCACTTCGTGTGGTCAGTTGTTCCAGTACAGAAGATGGTACTGAGTTCTTGGCCAATGCTGAGAATGCAGATACCTTGCTGGAGGAATTCTCAGAATCAGAGCTGCCATCTTTAATGTCCTTAACATCTTCTTCATCATCATCAGATGTTCCTGAAGAATACATCTTCAGCATTTGTGGGGGGAAGAAATGGGGTAACGTTGCTGCTCTTTGGAATGCTGGCTTGCCTGAAGGGGCGTGTTGAGGGAGGGTGTGTGCCGATAAGGCAGATGGGGGGTTGACGGGTGGGCGTCGCTGGAGGGGGCTGACTGGGAAATGAGGTCGTGTAGGTGAGAAGGCGGACTGATGTGGGGGATAGCCGTCCTCTTTGATGGACACTGAAGTGGGTGCGGTCAGCTTTCGCTGGTGCAGGGGAGGTGTTCTGTGCTGCATTGGTGGGGTGTGGTGATGATGATGATGCAGAAAAGCATGTCGGTGAAGATGTTCGCTGTGCGGCTGGCGCTCCAAATGACGGGGGAGCTGGTGCTCCAAGTGTCGAGGGGGCGGATTGTGAACTTTATCTGGGAGGTTTGCATGGGCAGGCTGAGGTCGATATGAAGGCAAGGGTCTGGACGCATCATAACTCCAAAAGAAACTGGACGGCCCCTCCCTCTGATCTCGACCTTCAACCTGACTGTGCCCATCTTGGCCACGCCCATCCATGACGTCAATTCCCGGAGATAGTGAAGTACCGGAATCAGGAGTGGTTGTGTTGGAATGGGCCGATTGATGACTGGGCGGATTGGCGGCAACAGCACTTTGATCTAGGATGACACAGAAATGGTAAAGAAAGTGAATGTGTCTGAGCATGCTCATTGGGTACAAGAAAAGATTATAAAGGTAGCAAGAGGTAGATGGGGGACTTCGTGTGGGGCATATTAAGCCGTCAGAACAAAGCAATAGTGAGAATTGTGATTCTAAGAAAACTTTTCATATGAGAGTTGAAACTCAATACGACTGGTGGAAGTGGAGAAGAGGACCAGCAAAGAGCCGGTGTGGGAACAGGAATGGGCCTCAACTTACAGACTCCCTCCCCTCTCTCTCTCTCTCTCCCTGAGTGATACCAGTAGCAACCAGGGAGCCTGACAAGACTAGGAATGATAATCAACCAGACTCAACTCTGAGTGCTGGAAAGTATATTATAAATCTTGAGTAGCTGAGGCGGATGCATTCGAGTAAGTATATACTTTTAAAATATGCCCTTAAGTGTACGTGATGTCAATCAAGGCAGGTCCCTCACACGAGGACATTTCTGAGACACCAAATACATTTAACGAATAGAAGAACGTCTATGTTGACTAGACTAGTAGGAGCCTGTTGGACTGGAGGACGAGTCCATGCAATGCCAGGCCTGGATTAGGTGAGACATGAGGCAAACACTTGCACCCACTGCCCTGGCAATTACACAGCAGCGTATATCTATCATGACTAATGGCTGAGACGAACTTTCATGCACTACACACCAGCAAATGTAATTAACAGCCGGTATGTAACCTTGGTGCACTGGAGAGAAGGATGGGGTAAGAGGGAGAGAACATAACTACATACCTGTAATTAATACTTTAAAAATCATCGGCAGAGAAATGACACATAACAGATGCACACACATACACACACATGCACGCACACACACACACACAACCTTCCTATTGCTGGCACGTTATGAACTAGACGTATCTTTATCCCCAAGACATTCCACATCACTATGACAACTAATATAATATCCATCCCCAGTACAGCTCGGCCAATAAGGTCTGCCCACGCTCTCTTTCTACATCAGTTATGCTCAGGTGTCCACAAGTTGCTTGGTGAGAAAGGTTCAAAGTGAATACCCTCTAGCCACCATCTAACACTCACCTCTTCCTCGCAGCTCCTTAATGGTATTCATAGCCCTGGCCAGCTCAGCACGAACATGGTCCAGCTGCTGCAGTGTTTGGAAGTACTGCTTGGCGTAGAAGTCCCGCCGCTGCTGAACCTTGCGCAACTTCTGCTTGGTGCGTTCATTCTCCAATAGGAGCTGCCCCACGCCCGACATCCCATCTGCACGAACAAGAAGACACGACACAACATTCCAGTAAGAAGAAAAGTGAATGGAGTGATACACGGCAACAAGCAACACTGACACCAGTCTCTACACCTGCCACATGTCCATCCCTCTCTCAGCGAAAACTATTAATTGTGTAGTCAAGTGCTTTCTAAATTGTTCGGCCAAATACATTGCCCAATATTAAACAGCAAATCCTGTCTATTTCTCTCTCTCTCTCGCTTTTATTTATTTATTTATTTTTTACTCTGTCTGTGTACCTCCTACCCCACCGCAATTGATCCAATTGCAATGAACGTCTCCTTTCCCTGTCGTAATGGCCGATTATCTGCAGATCAAAGCATGCCATGCAAGATAAACACTCGGCCTTGTATAAGCCAGGATTGGAACATTTTTAAACGGATGTTTACCAGACAATCTAATTAGAGCTGTTGCCATAGCACCCACTTCAAAGGCCTAGATAATACATACTTCTATGCTCATGCTGAAACAATTCATGCTACTAATCATGTGGTCAGATAGCTAACAATACAGACCACAAACGCTAGGGGATAGAGTTACCTAGGTAGGACTGGTTAGGGGGTTCCATTTTGTTCCAGGCTAGGCGGTTCACGAACTAGGCTACAGCAAATACATAAACAATGACTAATTAGCAAAAAACAAACAAACTACACTTAGCTTACCGAGCGAAAATGCAGCCGCTTTCAGTCTGCAAGCATACGCAGAGCAGATGGACGCCAAACAAAATAACACCGCAGCGAGCGGAGCCCGGGTAGTCCGCGCGTACTACTGCGATTGTTGCAAGATTCCACTTCGTCCGTAAACAACCTTCTTCCAGCTCTACAGGCCACTTACTTCAATCCCCAAGTGAGCCAGGAGTCTGCAATCTACCGCTACGCCATCCATGCAACCCCTAAATATCATTGACCCGCAGCCACCCCACGCAAAGGAGGCGGGGCTCCCTCTTACTGCGCACTACTACGCATATTGCACGAAGTTGCAATAAATAACGTCTAACAACGTTTTCAATGACAGATGAATACATTATGAAAAATACTTAAATAAATTATGAAATTCATTTTGTCACTTCTTCTTTTTTGACCTCTTTCCTTCACCTAAGCACAAACAATAAAGATAAGACAGTAAGGTGTAGACAACCTAACTACAAATCATCCTTAGAATAACTTGCACCTTAACATCACAGAACTAGCTAGCTACTAAGAATTGAAGCAAATAATATTGCAGATTCCTCTCTCGTGGATAAACTAAAATTTGCATTTTTGCATGTCCAGCTGCAGACTACACATTTGTTTTAACATGCCTTTACATGGGAACTCCTCAGACAACAAACCACACCCACCAACCCCTCTTGTGGCCCACAAAAGAATGTGGGAAAGGCTTAAAGGAATGTCAATACCCCCCACCCCCCTTCCATGCGAGTACCTCGGAATTCTAAAAATAGTTTGCAAAGACTAAAACAGAAACTCTATGAACAAATGAAACATCGAACACGAGATAGTTTCATGAGTGGGCGTGATGAAACATCGAACACGAGATAGTTTCATGAGTGGGCGTGATAACAAACAACAACTGTGCGTAATCTATATATACACTCCCGTACAACATGTGCATACACCACTGAGCTTAGACAACTAACTTATTTAAATTCTGTATTTGAACTAAGTTGCCAATTTATCCCTTCACAGTAGGCCTTCTTTAAACTCTTTCCCAAGCTCTATTAAGTAAACAATTGGCTTTCATTAATAACTAGAACAACTACAACAATAATAGTACAGCACTGAAATAAATTATGCACTCTGTAAGTTTTAAATGACTAACACTTGCTTTCCTTAACAGACACACACAGTCAAACCCCTCAGCTTAGCTCAACATTACCATGTAGGTAAAATGAAGGATTCCCACCCTCTTTTATGTGAGCATGTGTGTGTGTGACCACAAATCATAGCGGGCTTTCTGCATGCCACAATAAAACAATAATTGGTAAGGTGTCATCAACACAGCTATTTACAGATGTGGGCTTCAGTATGCTCAAAGTTTCATAAGCTCATGGCCATCACCACCCACAAACCTTTGCGTGGAGGTCCTTTCCCTCTAGACAGCCTCTTAGCCTTCATTTCTTCTATAAAATCTTCATGCTCATCGTGGAATAAACCAATTTTCCTTAAATTTCTTAGTAGAGCTTGATAAGTAGGAAATGGAGGGTAATAGGATGGCAACAGAGGCTTGGTCCGTGGCTTTGCAAACAACTGGCACACTTTGTAATCTCTGTGTAGCACATGAATATATTTTTGAAGTACACTGTCCAGTATGTATGCATAAGCTAAGAC